>Ga0209099_1002517_pt1 | contig 16017 bp, 8 predicted proteins | sample AD_JPNHW2_MetaG_FD_184430 | JGI IMG/M metagenome (GOLD analysis project Ga0209099, IMG submission 184430) | Active sludge microbial communities of municipal wastewater-treating anaerobic digesters from Japan - AD_JPNHW2_MetaG (SPAdes) (version 2) | ecosystem: Engineered > Bioreactor > Anaerobic >... | reverse complement strand
GGCGGCACCTGGCGTAAAAACAGGAGAGACAACGGCTTGCTGTCAAAAGGAGTTGACCTTAACAGAAACTACGGCTACCAATGGGGATATGACAACATTGGCTCCCAGCCTATTGGCAGTTCACCATGGTACAGAGGCACGGCGGCTTTCTCTGAGCCAGAAAGCCAGACCATGAGAACATTCATCGAAGCACATGATTTTTTGCTTGACATGAACTGGCATTCTTATGGAAATTTTCTGATCTATCCATGGAACTATGAATCCATTTTGACTGAAGATTCTACTTTATTTGAAGAGTTTTCGCGCTACCTGACCATTGAAAGCCATTACCGTTACGGCACCTGCGACCAGACTTACGGATACAACAGCAATGGCGATGCCGACGACTGGGGCTATGGCGATATCACAGCAAAAAATAAAATATTTTCCTTCACTGCCGAAGTTGGTAGTTCCGGCGATGGTTTTTGGCCGAATATTGCTAACATTGAATCATTGTGCAGAAATTCCGTGGATATGAACCTTCGTTTTGCAAGACTGGCTTGCAAATACGCTCTCGTGACCGACATATCCCCTACATACATTTCAGGCGCTACCGTTAATATTCCGGTAGAATTGTATTGTCTCGGGCTTAATGTCCCGGCAGATTTCACCGTAAGCATTACGCCTCTGTCTCCTGATATCATAAGCACAGGAGTTCCTGCAACATTCAACGGCATGCAGACACGTGAAAAAAGATATGATGATGTTTCTTTCAGCCTGAATCCTGCCATTGTACAGGGCACCCCGGTTACATTCTCGCTGGATATCAGTAATGGCAGTTACACATGGAAAGACACCATCACAAAAATATTCTGTACGCCCGATACTTTATTCTACGATCCAGCCAACAATCTTACCAACTGGATTGCCAACGACTTTGCCGTTTCTTCCGCCACCTATGCTTCTTCCCCATCTTGTTTTACAGAATCGCCTGTAGGAAATTACGGACTGCTTCAGACGTCGTCTTTAGAACTTGTAAATACAATTGACCTTTCTGCGGCAAGCACCGCTTACTTGTTGTTTAAGGCTAAATGGGAAACAGAAAAGTCATACGACTGGGCACAGGTTTTTGCTTCTGCTGATAATGGGACCTCCTGGCAGCCCTTGTGCGGGCGCTATTCGGCCTATGGTACCGACGACGAGGAAGAAGGAGAGCCGGTTTATGATGGCTTTTTCCCCAATTGGCTGCAAGAAGAAATCCCACTGGAAGCCTACCTTGGCGGCACACTGAAGATCAAATTTGAATTTCACAGCGACCAGACCACCAACTTCGACGGATTCTACATCGATGATATTACTGTGCTTGCCAACAACACAACCACAACATCCATCCCTTCGGCCAGTGAAAATACTTTGCAGACCGCTATTTTTCCTAACCCTGTAAATGAGCTGTTGACTATCACTACAGCGGCAGAGGGAAAATACGCATACAGGGTAACGGATATTTATGGGAACATGGTGATAAAGTCCCAGCCGGTAGCAAATCCAGACGGCAGACTGCAAATTAATTTCGGAGGACTTGCTGCCGGCACATATTTTCTGCAAATAGTGTCAGAAAACAATACCATCCGTTCACAAAAGGTAATTGTTATGCACTAAGGACTATGTTTAATTTTTCTGAAAATTAAATGTTTTTTTGTTTTTAGAAGCGCCAGATCAAGGTAATTAGAGATGCCATAAATTTATAGTAAACTTTTAAGTGCTTGTTCATCCGGATTATACATCCTAACAAACTACATACTATAAAAAAATTGTGCAGTAAGAAAATATAAGGTTGAAAAAAATTTCTTATAAATTATAATAAGTTTCAAAGATACTGCCTATATTTACATTTTATTAGTAAAATATTTTATATGCATTTTTTTAAAAAATGAGGAATATTACTTATTAAAATCCTTATAATCCAAGGTGTTCTTTGAAATTCAAAATTTAATTTTTATTAGGTGTAAAAAAACAACATATATTCTATAATCTTTTTTAGTTAAAGTAAAATTATAAAAAAATGAAAACAAAAAAATTTATCTTAACTTCTGCAATAATATTGATTATTTCAATATTAATACAAGGACAAATAGTAACACCAAAAAACATGGGTAAAAAAGTTGAAAATAATGCCCGGCAATCATTGAATACAAACGTAAATAAGGGAATTAGCAGTACTGAAAAAAATATCGAAACAAAAGTCGAAGGGAGCAACAATAATGTAAAAAATGCCGTTTCGGACAATAATACTACCGGCACTTCAACTTCTGCATCAATTATTCCATCTAAGAATGAAAATATAATTTATGTTTCTAAACAAAATGGTAACAACAAAAATCCCGGAACAAAAGAAGCGCCATTAAAAAATCTTGATAAGGCTGTTTCAATTGCTACATCAGGTGCAGAAATTCATGTGGCAGGCGGGATTGATTTTGGCACCTTAAATGTGGGATTTATTGAAAGTGATAAACCGGTTAAAATATTTGGTAGTTACGATGAAACTTTTTCCACACAGGATATTAATGCACATCCAACCCTTATACAACCAGATAATGAAAGTGCCCGTTCTACAAGAAAAGCGTTGCTGCGTTTTACCAAAGATGTCGGTGGTACTGTTATTGACCATATTGTTTTCGATGCAGGTGAACGGAATGCGTATAGTTCTAAAGAAGGTTTTGTGGAGGGAATTGAAAAAGGAAGGTTGCTTTCGCCGACTGAAAATCCGCCTGTGGGCTATCCTACGGTTGATGAACCCTTGCTGTCGTTTGTAAGTGCTACCACAGGCGGTGACGTAACGGTTCAGAATTGTGTTTTCGTTAATGGCGCCAGTTTTGCCCTGCAAGCCGGCCATCGAAGTGGAAAATTTACGGTAAAAAACAATGTATTTGTTGGAAACCGGATGGCCGCCATCGAAATCTACGGAACCTGTGCCAGCACCGGGGGGCCTAATACCATGGCTCTTTGTGGTGAAGTAGAAATTGCTAATAATACGATACTTTTTAGCTGGAGCCGTACAAAGGACTTCCTCGATATGGGTTATGGTATCAGGGTGATGACCAAATGTAAGTATAACATCCACCATAACATAATTGGCGCTTCAATTCTGGCTGGAGTTGACCATACCCGTTTTAATAAAGACGAATGGGTTAAAATGGATAATAATATTTTCTTTGTAAACAAAGATAAAGACTTTCACTATAGCCCTGCCAGCAATACCCGCCTCAGGGTTGATGCCGGTGATTTCGGGGATCTTGAAGTAGCCAGCGCAACAGGCAATCGCAACGAAATACCTAAAGAACTCAAAGTTAATAAGGCATATCTGGAAGGTTATCTGGGTGCACGCTACAGCGAAAAAGCCGATTTCGACAGCAACTCCCCTGCTAACCAATGGAGATCGGCTATGGGGATGAATAAGCAAGGAACTATCTCTTCTAATGTATCCATGTTTGCTAATAAGTATCCATGGAAAGATGCGCTTAATTTGTTTGGAAACGTAAATGGGGTTGGCGCCCAGAAGTAAGCACAAAGTCAGGTGAATAAAAATGAAACAATTAGAAAATTTAAAAATGAAATCAATATTAATAGTATTCCTTTTAACATTTTCAATTTTGAGTGAAATTTTTGCACAAAATGCAGGAGAAATCATATTTTCATCTTCTCCAATAAACCCGAACCAACCCAATGACTTGAAAACTGAATATCAGGCAGGTGATAAAATTTACGCGATAGCTTATTTGCCTAAGCTTGTGAAGGATATATATAGCAATACACAGCCAAATACCAAGCTCCTAGTTGAGGTTTTTGTTTACGAAATAAAACCACCTCTTTACCATTATCAGCAGCCGTTCGAGGAGCAACTTACATTTGTAAGCATGATGGTAACAGGTAGTGTGCTGAATAATAAATATTTGGTAATAGATATCGTTCCTGATGCGGGGAAAACCAATGCTTACGGTACATCAGACATTAATTATAAGGAGTTTGGCAAAAAATTCGACGGGCCGGTGAATTTTGCCGAAACGCTTTCAAAACTAAGCAGTGGAGAACATAATCTTAAAGTTTTAGTAAAATGTAACTACGAGGATGTTGCCAGCGGCATGCTAAAAATTTCAGGGCCTGATTTTTCGGTTTATACCGATATGGCTAATAAACTCAATATATTTGCTCAAAATGCCGGAGCAAATAATGCAGTTTTTCCAAAAGCCCTTAAAAATGATGCAGTAACGGAAAGCCAGATGATAGCTGCATTAAAGAACTCAAATGATTGGAAAAGCGGCTGGCTTAATGCCACAGAAGTACTTAAAATTTCAATTGTTGATGCCGATTGGTACGTAAGAAAGCACGAAATATCAGGAGCGATACTTCATCGTTACATTCGCGCTGCCTTTGCCGTAAAAACCAAAGAAGGAACCTGTGCTTTCTTTCAGGCAACTTTTCAGGAGGATTACGTTGGAGGAAAATTCCAAGCTCTTCGATATGACGGTGCCGGAGACCGCAATCCAATTAGTTGTGAGAATATAAACAAATGAAATTCCAATTTAACTATTGATATAAAAAATCTGGCCAGGGGAATTTATTTCATCAATGTAATGAGACAAGGAGAAAACAACTTTTATAAATTTGTTAAAATGTAATAATAGATATTTTGAAATTCTAACAAAAAACAGCCGGACTTGTATCGGCTGTTTTTTTTACCCAAAATTGGCATTAGCTCATTATATTCCTAATGACAAATCAGGGTTTAACTAGTTTGCAAATAAAAAGTTTTGGTGGCATAGAACGCCCCGACAGACAGCGCATGGCGGATTGTCGGTGAGGTCAGCAATTCTTGTAATAGGTATAGGAATTGGTATTACTCACTCAGATAATTAAGGGTTCAAAATATCAGCAAGGGCCAATCATCCTGCTTAATTGTACTAAAAAAGCCGGCTCTTTCGAACCGGCTTTTCCATTAAAGTGAAAAACAATGCTATTCTTCAAATTTGATTTCACCATCAGCTTCATTTTTCTCAGCTTTCGGTTCTTCTTCATTATTAGCTTCTTCTTTCTTTTCAGCTTTTTTAGTTTGTTTTTCCTTGTATTTTTTATCGAAATTATCGCGTTCGGTTTGTTCCATATCCGATTTCAGGTTAGCCAAAGCTTCGATATCGCCTAAGGTAGTTTTTTCGAGATTGTCTTTAATCTTTTTCACTACTTTTTTTGCTGTGGTATCTTTAGCTTTCTTGTCGGCGGCATCTTTAGCTTTTTCGGCATTGATGACGTCCTGCCACATTCTGGTATGCGAAACAAGGATTTTTTTGTTTTCTTTTGAAAATTCGATAACCTTAAAATCCAAAGTTTCGTCGGTACGTGCGTTGCTGTTATCTTCTTTCAGCAGGTGGCGTGCCGGTGCAAAGCCTTCCACGCCGTATGGCAGCGATATGATAGCGCCCTTGTCGTTAGCATTTACAATAGTTCCTTTGTGGATGCTGTCAACCATAAATACGGTTTCGAAAATGTCCCAGGGATTTTCCTCTAATTGTTTGTGTCCTAAGCTCAGACGACGGTTTTCGGTATCGACTTCGAGTACCACAACTTCAATCTTTTCGCCGATTTTGGTAAATTCTGCCGGGTGTTTTATTTTCTTCGACCAGGAAAGGTCAGAGATGTGGATGAGTCCGTCAACGCCTTCTTCGAGTTCAACAAAGATACCAAAGTTGGTAAAGTTGCGGACGATAGCTTCGTGTTTTGAATGCACCGGATATCTTTCGCTGATATTGGTCCAGGGATCAGGTATCAGTTGTTTTATACCGAGTGACATTTTACGTTCTTCGCGGTCTAGGGTAAGAATTACGGCTTCTATTTCGTCATTGACTTTCAGGAAATCATGAGCGGTACGCAGATGCTGTGACCATGACATTTCAGAAACGTGGATAAGTCCTTCAACGCCTTTTGCAATTTCGATGAAAGCGCCGTAGTCAGCGATAACGACAACTTTTCCTTTTACTTTATCACCAACTTTCAGGTTAGCATCCAGCGATTCCCATGGATGAGGTGTAAGTTGTTTCAAACCTAAAGCAATACGTTTTTTGCCTTCGTCGAAATCAAGGATTACGACCTGTATCTTTTCATCTAAAGTTACTATTTCTTCCGGATGATTGATACGTCCCCATGACAGGTCGGTAATATGAATAAGGCCGTCAACACCGCCAAGATCGATAAATACACCATAAGAAGTGATGTTTTTAACGATACCTTCGAGTACCTGTCCTTTTTCGAGTTTTGCAATAATCTGAGATTTCTGCTGTTCGAGCTCGTCTTCAATAAGGGCTTTGTGCGAAACAACCACATTCTTAAATTCGTTGTTCACCTTCACCACCTTGAATTCCATATTTTTTCCAACAAAAACATCGTAATCACGGATGGGTTTTACATCTATCTGTGAGCCGGGAAGGAATGCTTCGATACCAAACACATCCACAATAAGTCCGCCTTTGGTACGGCATTTTACAAATCCCGTGATAATTTCGTCTTTTTCGAGGGCTTCGTTTACGCGATCCCAGGCTTTGAGCAATTTGGCTTTTTTGTGAGAAAGAATAAGTTGTCCGGTCAGGTTTTCCTGGCTTTCAACATATACATCCACCTTGTCGCCTACTTTCAGATCGGGCAGGTCCCGGAATTCGTTAAGACTAACGACAGCGTCAGATTTAAAGCCAATGTTCACAACAACTTCCCTGTTGTTCATCCCTACGATAGTTCCTTCCACCACTTGTTGTTCCACAACAGAGCTTAGGGTTTTGTCATAGAGCTCTTCCAACTGCTTGCGTTCTTTGCCGGAATAGTTATCGTGTTTTTTTCCGATAGTCTCCCAATCAAAATTTTCATCCAATGTTCTTTTAGGTTTCCCGATGGGTTTTTCTTCTGCAACAACAGTTTCTGTTATTTCGGCAACGGGTGTTTCCTGTGCCTGGGCTTCCAATTTGGTTTCGGCCTGATTTTCCTGTTGTTCCATGTTTTCCTGAACGTTTTCCTGATCGTTCAAATTTGTTTCGTCGGTCATGTAATGCTTTTTTTTCTTTGTATGCCTGTAATCTGTTTACAGACAGGGGTTAATAATAAATTTAATTATAAAAATAATTTGGGGTGCAAAGATACCATATATTAATGACATGACCAATAATTCATTGAAAATATTATTTTTTTTGGGTGATTCTTCGGGTGATTTCTGGAGGGATTTGTTGTTGACAATTTCAAATTTGCAATGAAGCTATAAGCCGGTTAACAAGGACTATAAGCCAGGGATTTTATATTGAACACAAATAGATGTTTGTCGCTGGCAAAAAAAAATCAACACAAAGCCAGCGTCTTACCAGTAATCCCTTTTAGTTCGAAACTACCTTGAATTCCGTCCTGCGGTTGGTGGCCCGACCTTCTTCGGTGTCGTTTGTTTCGAGCGGCTTAGTGAGGCCGTAACCCTTATAAGAAAGCCGGTTTTTGTCGATTCCTTTTGCGACAAGATAGTCGTAAACCGACCTGGCCCTGTTTTCCGAGAGTTTCTGGTTATATTCAGCTGAGCCTTTGTTGTCGGTATGTCCACCAATTTCAATCTTCATGGTTTTGTTCTGATTCAGCAGGGCAACAAGCCGGTTCAGCTCCACCTGAGATTCAGGTTTCAGATCAAATTTGTCAAAATCAAAAAAGATGTTTCTCAAAACCACCACGCTGCCTGTTTCGATGGGCTGCATCTGCACGTCCTTCAGAAAAGGTTTGAGTTGTGAGTGATCGCCTTTCACCTCGAAATTTTCGGAATAAAACAAATAGTTTTCTTTGGAAACATTCAGAGCATAGTTACGGTCGGTGGGTAGACTCACCATGAACTCTCCGGTTTGCGGATCGGAAAACGACTGTGCCGCCACTTCTGAGGTGGTGAGGTCGATAAGCTCAAATTTAGCCCCTAGTCTTTTTTGGGATTTTGCGTCGTACACCGTGCCTTTCATATAGGTTACCGCAGTAGGCCGGGCTTCTTCATAAAGTTCAAAAGTATAAATATCCATACCTCCTACACCGCCATATTTATCTGACGAAAAATAGGCCTTGTTGCCACGCGCGTTCACAATCAGGTAACCTTCGTCGCTAAAGGTGTTTATCGGGTATCCTAAGTTTTTCGGTGTGGACCATTGTCCGTCGTCTTTGAGTTTTGAATAAAAAATGTCCATACCTCCCATGCCCGGATGTCCGGTAGAGGTAAAATAAAGTGTTTTTCCATCAGAATGAATAAAAGGCGACATTTCGGAATAAACGGTATTGATGGAATCGCCCAGGTTTACCGGCGCGGTCCACACCCCATTTTCATTTTTGCTTGTTTTCCAGATATCCATCAGGCCTTTGCCTCCCTCGCGGGCGCTGGCAAAATACAGGGTTTTGCCGTCGGGCGAGATGCTGGGCTGCGAATCCCAGGCACCGGAGTTTACACGAATCCCCATATTTACCGGGGTGCTCCATCCTGTGCCCTTGCGTTCTGATACGTACAGGTCGCAACTCCCCATACCGTCTGCGCGGTTACAAATGGTAAAATATAAAGTATTGCCATCGGGGGCTATGCTTTGCGCTCCTTCGTTGCCGTGCGAATTGAGGGGTGCGCCGATTTTACGAGCCTTTCCCCAAACACTGTCGGCAGTTTTAAGACACATATAAAAATCTTCTTCCTTGTCGGAAGAGTGTATGGTGTTGGCATCGCTGGGTCTGAGGACGGTAAGTATTAGCTTTTGTTCGTCCACTGTCAGCGTGGGCGAATAGTCGTTGTTCACGCTATTGACACTGTCACCTATGTTTTCAGGGGTAAAAGGCACCGGGTTTTTCATTGCCTGGATGGCGAAATTGCAGGAGGTCAGAAAAAACTCCGCTCTTTTGACATATTTGGGATTTTGCTTTTCGTAGGTTAGAAATTTTTCGAAATGTTGTTTTGCTTCTGCATACCTTCCTATGGAAATCTCGTTGGTGCCCAGGTTGAAATAAATACCTTCATAAAATTCAGGGTCGATGTCCACGACATTATTGTAAGAATTTATGGCCTTTTCGGTAAGTTTTTGTTCGTCGTAAATATTGCCGAGCAGCATGTGTGCTTCCAAAAATTGCTCGTCTTCCTTGATGGCTTTCAGCAGATTGGATTCGCAGCTCAGCATATCTTTCGACTGGAAGTTTTCCATAGCTTTATCAAAGAGTTTTATGGCTTTCTGGTTGGTGGTCGTATATTTTCCCTGTGCAAAAGTAAAATGGCAACAAAATACTATAGATAAAACGGTTATTATTATTTTGAATTTTGGCATAAAATTGAGTGATTTTATTTATAACTTGACAAATATAAATTTATTTTACAATTTAACAGAACATTATTGCAAGATGCCTACAAATACCTTGATTACGATAACGCAAACATTGGAAATATCAAAGAAACATTCTTTTATAACCAGCTGAATATTACTAACAAAGTCAATATTTCTATTTATGGCGATTTCATTATTGACAACAATTTAATCTTTGAAATTGGCGGAAAAGGCAAAGATTTCAAGCAAATTAAGGATCTTGAAAATTCTTTTCTTGCAATTGATGAAGTTGAAATCGGAATCAACAATAAAATCCCATTATGGTTATTTGGATTTTTGTATTGATTTTTTTACGGTATCCTCATAAACTTATGCGCCTGCAGGGATACAGTCCATTCGGGATGCTGAAGTATGTAATCAACAATATGCGGGATCATGGTTTTGTAGCGGCTCCATTCGGGTTGCAGCAGCAGGCGGCAGCCCGGCCGAACAAAGCGGGCATTGGCTTCGGCCCAGTCGAAATCACTTTCATCATAAATAATCACCTTCAGCTCGTCGGCCAACAGGAAAATGTCCGCCTGTGGCGGCGCATTGCGTTTGGGCGAAAGGCAAATCCAGTCCCAGGCACCGCTGAGTTTTTCGCTGCCCGAGGTTTCAAGATAGGTCTTTATCCCTTCCTTTTTGAGTCCAGCACACAGATAATCCAGGTTGTAAAGCAGCGGTTCCCCGCCGGTAACCACCACGGCTTTGGCGGCGCAAGCGGCAGCGTGGCTTATAATAATATCGGCTGAAGTCAGGGGATGATAGCCGGCTATCCACGATTCTTTGCTATCGCACCAGCGGCAGCCCACATCACAACCGCCAATGCGGATAAACCAGGCAGCCTTGCCGGCATGCGTGCCTTCGCCCTGCAACGTGTAAAACTCTTCCATCAGCGGAAGTAGTTTCCCTTCTCTTAAAAGTTGGTGGGTATCCAATTTATTTGTAGTATTCTTTTTTTGCCGCTTTCAGGGTGTTCATCAGCAGCCCCGCTATGGTCATAAGGCCCACTCCCCCTGGAACAGGCGTAATAAATGAACATTTATTTGCTACCTCATCAAATTTTACATCACCTTTCAGGCGGAAGCCGGATTTTGTGGTTCCGTCAGCCACCCTGTGAATACCCACATCAATCACCACGGCATCTTGTTTCACCATAGCAGAGGTAACAAAATCCTGTTTGCCTATTGCAGCAACCAGAATATCTGCTTTTGAGCATATTTCGGCTAACTGCTGAGTCTTGCTGTGGCAAAGGGTTACCGTACAATTAGCCGACTTATTGTTTCGCGACAATAGAATGCTCATTGGCGTGCCCACAATATGGCTGCGGCCTATCACCACGCAATTTTTCCCTTCAGTTTCAATTTTGTAACGTTCCAGCAACAGCATGATGCCGTAAGGCGTGGCAGGCAGATACGCAGGTAATCCTAACAGCATTCTCCCTGCATTTACCGGATGAAAACCATCAATATCTTTTTTAGGGTTGATGGCCTCAATGATTTTTTGTTCGTTGATATGTTTTGGCAATGGAAGTTGTACTATAAAGCCATCAATTTCTTCGTCGTCATTTAAAAAACTCACTACTTTAAAGAGTTCTTCTTCGGAAATGTTTTCGGGGTATTTATATACCGAAGAAATAAAACCCACTTCCTTGCAGGAACGTTCTTTAGAGGCCACATAGGTTTGGCTGGCGGGGTCCTCTCCTACCAGCACGGCTGCCAGATGCGGCGCCTTGCCTGTTTCAGCAATCATCTTACTAACTTCTTTGGCGATTTCGCTTTTTATCTCATCCGAGATTTTTTTTCCGTCGAGTAGAACCATCATTTATAAAATTAGATTATGCAAAAGTAAGTAATCCGCAACATTCAGAAACAATTTTTTATTGACCAATCTGGCACCAGTATCCGTAGGCGAGTTTAACAGAAAGTTCAATATAATAATGCCGTTCACACTGGCATAGTGTGTTAATTCTATCCGAAAGGCATACGCCGCATATAGCAGTGCAGCCTTAAAGCCAAAAAATAGTAATCGGATAATCCAAAACAATTTCCACCAATGGATTTTTTTATATATTTGCCGTGAACTAAAATATTTTAACAGATGTTTGAAAACCTGAGTGAAAAATTTGACCGCGCTTTTAAGATTATTAAAGGACAGGGACATATTACCGATATCAATGTGGCCGAGTCGTTAAAAGAAGTTAGAAAAGCATTGCTCGATGCCGACGTAAGTTACAAGATTGCAAAAAGTTTTACCGATGATGTCAAAGCTAAGGCGCTGGGGCAAAATGTGCTGACCTCCGTATCGCCCGGACAACTGATGGTGAAGATTGTTCATGACGAACTGACACAGCTGATGGGCAGCGAAAAGGCGGATATCAACCTGAAGGGCAATCCTGCCATTGTGCTCATCGCGGGCTTGCAGGGTTCCGGCAAGACTACTTTTGCCGCCAAGCTGGCCAACTACCTGAAAACCAAAAAAGGAAAAAATCCCTTGCTGGTGGCATGCGATGTGTACCGTCCGGCCGCTATTGAGCAGCTAAAAGTGCTTGGACAACAGATTAATGTGGAGGTATTCAGCGAAGAAGATGATAAAAAACCTGTGTCGCTATCAAAAAAAGCCCTTACTTACGGCAAAGAAAAAGGACATAACGTCATCATCATTGATACTGCCGGACGTCTGGCTATTGATGAAGAAATGATGAACGAAATCTCAAATATAAAAAACGCTGTGGTCCCTCATGAAATATTGTTTGTGGTGGATTCCATGACTGGCCAGGATGCTGTGAACACTGCCAAGGCCTTTAACGACAGGCTTGATTTTGATGGCGTGGTACTAACCAAACTCGACGGCGACACCCGCGGTGGTGCGGCCCTGACTATCAGGTCGGTGGTGAACAAACCCGTGAAATTTATTGGCCTTGGCGAAAAGATGGATGCCATTGATGTTTTTCATCCGGAACGTATGGCCAGTCGTATCCTTGGCATGGGCGATATCATCTCGCTGGTGGAACGTGCACAGGAGCAATACGATGTGGAAGAAGCCCAGAAACTCCAGAAAAAAATTGCCAAAAACCAGTTTAATTTCAACGATTTTATAAGCCAGATAAAACAAATCAAAAAAATGGGCAATGTCAAGGACCTGGTAGGCATGATTCCAGGTATGGGCAAGGCCATGAAAGATGTGGATATTGACGAAAATGCCTTTAAAGGTATCGAAGCCATAATCGGCTCGATGACACCTGAAGAAAGGGAAAACCCCGACATCATCAATGGCAGCCGCCGCAAACGTATTGCTAGCGGCAGCGGCAACAGCATTCAAGAAGTAAACCGACTGATAAAACAATTTGAAGACACCCGCAAAATCATGCGTTCGATGACAAACGCCGGCAAAAACCCTGTGAAACAGATGCGGAATATGCGGCAGATGATGAGGAAGTAGTGGAAAGTTGAAAGTGGAAAGTGGAAAGTGGATTGGCCCATTGTCAGAAGTCAGAAGTCAGAAGTCAGAAGTCAGAAGTTAGAAGTTAGAAGTCCGCCGCGGTGGAGAAGTCAGAGGTTAGAAAGTAGATATTAAAAAATATAAAAACTAAACATTATGAAAAAATTTACCCGGTTTCTTTTTCTTGTTGCAGCAATGATGCTGTTTCAGATGGCTGCCTATGCACAGCCTGGCTCCTCGTGCAGTACACCTTACGTGATTACGGCCCTGCCTTTTAATCAGGCAGCCATGACCACTAACGGCTTCCCCGATATTTTTGACAATACCGCTGCCTGCGCCAGTGACTATATGACTGGCAACGATTTTATTTTTTCATATACGCCGACTTTCACACAATATGTGAACATTGCCTTAGCCAACACAGGTAATGCGGTAGGACTTTTTGTTACCGACGGCTGCCCCGACCAGACCGGCACCATATGCGTGGCCTCCAATGAAGGCATGATGGGCAACCCATCGCTGACCAATGTTCAGCTCACCGGTGGCACTACCTATTATATCGTTGTTTCCACCATGGATCCCATCATTTTTATTCCCAACCCTTCCACAGCTTTTGACATACAAATGGATATGATCAATCCTTTTGATGTGGCGATAACAAACATCATCAGCCCTGTGTCGGGTTGTGCCCTCACTTCCGCTGAGAATATCACCCTGGAGCTGGCCAACCTGGGCATAGCCCCAGTGGATTCGTTCCTTGTGGAATACACAATTAACGGCAGCACCATTGTTACCGATACGGTGTATGGCCCTATACTTCCCGACAGTACCCTGCAGTTTACTTTTACTGTTAAGGGAAATTTTTCCTTGCCCAGCACCACCTACGGCCTGGTTGCATACAGCAAACTGCCCGACAATAACCCGGCCAACGACACTGCTGCCATGACTGTTGTCAACGCTCCTGTCATCAGTACTTTTCCCTACTACGAAGACTTTGAAGCCAGCAACGGCGGATACGGAACCAGCGGCACACTTTCGTCATGGGACTGGGGAACTCCCAACAAATCAGTGATCACACATGCCTCGTCACCAACCAAATGTTGGGTTACGGGATTGGTTGTAAACTATAACCAGGGCGAAGCTTCCTACCTCAACTTCCCGTGCCTTGATTTTACTGGCCTCACAGCCCCCGTGTTGGAATTTGACCTGTGGGTAGCCACCACTGGGACACTAGACTATTGCCGTGTGGAATATTCCAAAGACGGCGGAACCACCTGGAAAACCCTGGGACAACAAAATGATCCGATAAACTGGTATGATGGCGCCAACGGCTGGACTATTCCAGGAACCGACTTTATCACCGTACGCCACCGCATGGACAGCCTGGCCGGCAATCCCGATGCCAAGCTGAGGATATATTTCTATGGCAGCCTTCTCAGCCAGTCCAACGGGGTAGCTATTGACAATATCCATATTTACCAGGCTCCAGCCAATGATCTGGGCATTACCGAAATTCTTTATCCGGGCAACGCCTGCGGACTTACAAACAATGAATTCATGCAAGTTACCATCGAAAATTTCGGCACCGCAGTACAGAGCAATTTCAATATCGGATTTTCCATTAACGGCGTTAATGCCACACCGGAAATGGTAAGCACGGCCATCAATCCCGGGGCTTCGGTGCAATATACATTTACCACCCCGGCCAACCTCAGCGCCGTGCAGCAATATGTAATCAAATGCTTCACCAGTCTGGTGGCCGATGCCGACCTCACCAACGACACCACAGGCATTACTATTAATAATATGCTCGGCATCAGCACCTACCCATATCTCGAAAACTTTGAAGCCAGCGACGGCGGGTGGGTAAGCGGCGGATTAAACTCTTCATGGGCCTGGGGCACTCCAACAAAACCCATTATCAACCATGCAGCCTCCCCCACCAAATGTTGGGTAACCAACCTAAGCACCAATGCCAATATGTTGGAAATGTCGAACCTGATGGGTCCCTGTTTTGATTTCACTACACTCACAATGCCGGTAATCGAGTTTAATATATGGTATAATACAGCATCCATGGCGCCGGGTATGGACAGTATCGTCCTGAATATATCTATTGACAGCGGAGCCACCTGGTCGCGCGTGGGAAGTTCGGTTGACGCCAATTGGTATAACACCCAAAACGGTTGGAGCGGCAACTTATCGAACTGGATACACGTACGTCACACCCTCAATTCGGCGGGTGGCGAATCCAATGTCCGCCTTCGCCTGAATTACTATGGCCCCTACGCCACTATTTGCGAAGGAGTAGCCATTGATGATATCTATATCCACGAGGCTCCGGTAAACGATCTGGGAGTTACCGATATGTATTCGCCTGTTTCCGGTTGCAGTATGACAAACCATGAATTTGTGGGAGTATATTATTCTAATTTCGGACAAAATGCCCAAAGCCATTTCCCAATCAGCTATCAAATTAACGGTGGACTATGGATAACGGATACTATCAACACACCGATATATTATAATGAAACGCTCTTCCACAGTTTTTCTCAAAATGCCGACCTGTCGGCTCCCGGCGCATATGTTTTTAAGGTTACCACAGGTTTAAACAACGATGAGGACCGAACCAACGACACTATCACCATAACAATAACCAACAGCACAGGTATCAATACCTTTCCCTACACCGAAAACTTTGAAACAAACGATGGCGGATGGTACACCGAAGGCACCAGCTCCTGGGCCTGGGGAGTTCCCGGCTCGCCCGTAATAAATTCAGCCCATTCGCCCACCAAAGCATGGAAGACCAACCTCACGGGCAATGCCCTCAGCGGCGAAGATTCATACCTCTATAGCCCGTGTATGGATTTTACGGGATACAACAGCCCCACCATTGAGTTGTATGTATGGCACGAAACCATGATGATGATGGGCGCCACTGCCGTGCTCGAAGCTTCTATTGACGGCGGCGTAAACTGGTTTGTGGTTGGCCCCTCCGAAACCACCGACTGGTATTCGGCCGGATTAACCGGCACCAATTCCTGGACAGGCAGCTCGGCGGGCTGGGTTTACAAAACCCATCTACTGGATTACTGCGCCAACCAGAGTGGAGTAAAACTCAGAATACATTATATGCCAGGCCAATTTGCCATAACACCCGAAGAAGGTATTGCCATTGACGACATACACATTTTCGATTGCATTATGCCTG
>Ga0209099_1002515_pt1 | contig 16026 bp, 10 predicted proteins | sample AD_JPNHW2_MetaG_FD_184430 | JGI IMG/M metagenome (GOLD analysis project Ga0209099, IMG submission 184430) | Active sludge microbial communities of municipal wastewater-treating anaerobic digesters from Japan - AD_JPNHW2_MetaG (SPAdes) (version 2) | ecosystem: Engineered > Bioreactor > Anaerobic... | reverse complement strand
ATGCGGCTCGACTATTTTCACAGTGGCAACATGAAAGAAGAGCATTTTGCCACCGACAGAGTCGTTTCGGATGGCGGATGGCCGGGAAGCAAAACCCTGCTGATTGATTCGCTGGAACTTGGATTGTACTTCTTCGAAGTCACTGATAAAGAAAGCAGTACACTGCTCTACTCAAGGGGTTTTGCCAGTGTTTTCGGCGAATGGCAAACCACGCCCGAAGCCGACAGCGTGTGGGGAACCTTCCATGAGTCGCTGCGCTTTCCCTGGCCGCTGAAACCGGTCAGCGTGATCCTGAAAAAGAGGGATGCAGACAATAAGTTTCAAACCATCTGGTCCACCAGCATTGACCCTGCTTCGCGGCAGGTGCTGAAGGCCGATAAGCCGCATCCCGAAAAGGTGGATGTGATTATGGAAAACGGCCCGGCAAATCAGAAGGTTGATATTGTAATACTTGGCGACGGCTATACAAAGAATGAAATGGAGAAATTCCGCAGCGATGCCCGGCGGCTTACCAATGCCCTGATGATGGTGGAACCCTATGCTTCACGCAAAACTGACTTTAATGTGAGGGCTGTTGAAACGCCATCCGAAGTTAGCGGTGTTTGCAAGCCGCATCACAATGTTTACAAGCGCACACCGCTTTCGGTTCATTACAGCAGTTTCGACAGCGAACGCTATGCGCTCACCTACGACAACCGCACAGTGCGCGATGTGGCCTCAGCCGTGCCTTACGATTTCATGGTCATTCTCATCAATGAGCAAACCTATGGGGGAGGAGGGATCTATAACCTCTACACAACGGTTTCGGCCGATAACAAGTTTGCCGATTACATCATGGTTCACGAACTGGGACATCACCTGGCAGCGCTGGCCGACGAATACTACACTTCAGCCGTAGCTTACGAGGTGCCGGAGATAAAAGTTGAGCCCTGGGAAACCAACATCACGGCCATGTTCGACAAGAACAACCTGAAATGGAAATCGCTGGTGGAATCAGGAACTCCATTGCCCACACCATGGAACAAGGAGGCGTTCGATGCATTCGGGTATAAAATTCAGGTAACCCGCGACAGCATCAGGAAAGCCATGCTGCCCGAGAATGTGATGGAAGGTTTATTTGTGAAGCAGATGCAGGCAGAAGATGCCATGTTTGCCAAAGAAAAGTATAAGGACAAAGTCGGCGCTTTTGAAGGTGCCGGATATATTGCGAAAGGCCTTTACCGTTCGCAGCTCGACTGCATCATGTACACCCGTCACCAGAAGTTCTGCAAGGTGTGCGAACACAGCATTAGCAACGTGATCGACCAGTACACAAGGTAACAGCCGGTTGAACTGTAAATAATTTCTCCTTATTTCCTTACCTGACATGAGGGAAATTATTTATTTGTACTTTTATCGTGATGATAAAAACGGCGTCAAGGTCTGTTATTATTGTATTGCTCGTTGCTCTTGTTACTCTACCGGCTCAGTCGCAAACCCTGAAGCAGAGATCGGATAAGGCATACAGCAGTCTTGCCATTTCGCATGGGAGATCCGCTGTTGATTACCAAAACCTTATTGCAGGGTACAGGCTTCATGATACACTTGAGCAGGCCGGCTTGTTTGCCGAAAAGGCAATTAAACTTTCACGCGATCTGAATTACAGCGAAGGGCTGGTTCAATCTCTCACCCACCTGGCTTCCTACCTGATACTTACCGGAAGGACCGATTCAGCTGACCATGTCATCCATGAGGCATTAAGTATTGCCGGACAAACGCACAACCGCGGGAGCCTCGGAATGATCTGGTTTAACCTTGGCCGGGTGAGCCTTTGGAGGAACGATGTTAAAACCGCTCTGTCGCGTTTTGATAGCGCAGCGAAATTTGCAGTTAAAACTGATGATTTTTATGTAGCAGGAATTTCATATAACCGCCGGGGCGAATGTCAGAAGTTGTTGGGTAAAAAACAGGAGTTTATTTCAAGCCTGTCAATGGCAGTAAAGTTCTTCGATAAACTGCCAGACCCTGTATTAACACCAGGAGCACTTATCAATGTGGGGATCAATTATGCCGATGCCGGTATGATAAGCCAGGCCAACGAAGTGATGCTAAATGCAATAAGAATTGCCGAAGCAACATCTGACAGCATCAGTCTCGGTTATCTCTATTCGAATATTGCCGGCATTTTTGGTTCACATACCTTTCCTGAGAAAGCGCTCGAATACAACCGGAAAGCATTGAAAATCTTCAGAGCGGTTAATAATTTCAAAGGCATTTCTTATGTACTGAACAATCTCGGGCAATATTATTTTTCAACGGATAATTATGATAAAGCGCTCGCTCACTTCAATGAGGCTTATGCTTTAAAATTAAAAACAGCAGATTGGCAGGGTGCGATTTTTACATTATGCAATATTGCTGAAATACACATCAGGGTGAAGGATGCTTTTTCAGCCCGGAAAGCCCTTGATGAAGCTAACGGGGTTATTGTGAAAACCGGTGACGCCCTTTCGAAAGCTGTTCTGCTGAATACTGAAGGGAACTACTATTCGCTGATGAAAAAACCGGCCCTTGCACGAAATTTCTACCAGAAGAGCCTGGCCTTTGCAAAGAAACTTAATAACCAGGAGATCATTCAGCAAAACCTGCTGGCCATTTCGGAACAATACCAGGCAGAAGGAAAAGACACAGAAGCCCTGGATTATTACAAGCATTACACCGCAGGCAAAGACTCGGTGAATAAGATAAACAACGTGCAAAGCATGGCTGAGATGCAGCTTAAGTACGAATCGGAAAAAAGCGAAAGCCACTTCAGGGAGATTCTGCAATCAAAACTTGACACCGTCAAAGGCCGGTATTTCATTTATGGCATTCTTGTCATGGCGCTTTTACTGGTTGTGCTGATGATCATCTACCTTAATCACAATAAAAAAATAACTGCCGGATTTCTCTCAAATAACTTCAGGCAACGCTATCAGGCCAGCAAGAAAGTTGAATTAATTTCCGAAAACGTGCCAACAAAAAATGATCAGGCGTCGAAGCCGGTGCTCACGTCACATCACCAGGATCAGATATGGACAGACCTCAATGATCTGATCCATTCACAGAAACTATACCTTGACAGCTCGATTACACTTGGCGAACTGGCGCGAAAATTAAATACCAACACTACTTATCTTTCAAAAGTGATCAATGATGTCACAGGTGAGAATTATTCAAATTATCTCAATAACCTGAGAATTAAGGAAGCCTGTAATCTGCTGGCTGATGCGGCCAACAGGCATCTTACAATTGAAGCAATTGCACAAAAAGTGGGATTCAACTCCAAAAGTTCATTTAATATCGCATTTAAAAAGCATACTGCCTCTACTCCATCTGAATTTATGGCTAACAGAAACAAATCCACTCAGGCACAATTGAAAGTCCGTTAATTAGCAGAAAATCATATTATTATAACTTGTTCGGATTTATAAATCCGAACAAGAAACAATTTCACATATTCAGGTCACCTGGGTACATTTGCTGCTGTCACCCTGAAGTGACGAATGATCGCTATAAAGACCTGTCAGGGGACGGGCAACATTCATCAACAAGAAAAAATTAAATCCCATGAAGAAAACAAAAATCCTTAACATTTTAATCAGCATCCTGGTGATTATGCCGTTGTTATCACATTCCGAAAACACCGGTAAAACCGCAGGAAGTAATGCAGTCTACGTGTTCGACGGCAGCGGATCTTCATCGGGCAAGGCAAAAATTACCGGCGGAAAGATTGTATCCGGCCACGACGGCAAAGCCGGCGGCGCCAGCAGTTTTGAGATGGGTAAAGTGTATGATAAGAGCAATCATAACATCATTTACCCTCTCGACATCAACGCCCGAAAGATTCCTCAAATTACCATTACAGCCTGGGTAAAGGCCTCCAACCACTATGGCAGGATGTTCATCTTCGGTAACGGAACCGACAAGAGAAACCGTGCTGTTATTATCGACAACCACGATGATCAGTACCGGTATGGCCTGCAATGTGGCAAAGACGGGGTGTTGTACGGTTCCCCGGTGGTTGACGAATGGGTGTTTGTTGCCGCAATCTATGATTCAAAAAACCAGGAAGCCCGGCTTGTAGTTAACGGAACTGTTTTCCGTTCGCGCGCTAAAACATTCGATGGGGAAGAAAAGGCATTTACCGGGCCGATAAGCGGAGCCATTGACGACATAAGGGTTTTTGACCGCGTATTAACGCAGGCAGAAATTGAAGCCATCTCTGGAATAGCTATCACAACTGATGCCGACGACCTGGCAATAAAAGACAGATACAGCTATAAGGAACGACGGAAGGAAGAAGAAGAAAACCGGATTAAAGTGGGCGATGTGTATGTGATTGATGGCAAAGATTTCAAAATAAATGATACTACCAATTACGAAAGGTCAACGGCAATGCTCACCACCGGCGACACGATTAAAGTGATTGAAAAGCTGAAAGACGGGTGGTACAAAGTAGCTTTCAGCGGTGGAAGAACAGGATTTGTTACCCGTGGTACGATCAATAAAGACGCTTATCCGAAAGGAGGAAGCTCGTTCAAGCACAAATTCATGTATAATTTCCAGCACATTTTTGATTTTACCAAAATGCGCTCATGGATCATAGTGATTGTATTTGCAATCATTATTTTCTTTGTAAAAAAATACTTTACCAGGCTCGATAGTTTTCTGTTACGCCTGCGTAAAGGCGGCGACGAGTACTCCGATGGTGGCGGCAAAAGCAGCCCGTCACCCATCCGTCACCATTTCCTTGATAAAGTTTACCCTGTCAAACGCTGGCCTTGGTATCCTATGCTCACAGGTGTGCTGCTGGGAGCAACCATTTTCATCGGCTCTTTCTGGGACACGTATGAAATGGAGTGGTTTTACAACGAAGGTTTCAATCTGCTTCCAATCGGTTACGACCGGCCAGTTCATTGGTTCCTTTATATCATGAGCATGGTTACCATATTGCTTACGCTAAGCTGGATTATCGAAAGTTTCTATGTCGGAGGCCCGCTGGTAGGTTTACTCAGGGTATTCCTGCTGCTCATTATCAACTTCATGACCTGGATGGTAACATTCTTCCTGCTCGTGCTTTTAGCCATAATTGTAGTCGCGATATTAGCCCTCAGAATATTTGGAAGCGCTGCTGCCGGTTCAGGCAACTACAAATGTCCCAGGTGCGGGCGAACCTTCTCGGCTTCAGCAGGCAGTTCCACGCATTGCCCCGGATGTGGCGCCAGCTTATCTACCTAGAAGGTGGCCAGTCAGCAGATTTTAATTTTTTCAACCGCTGAGTTGATTTCGCATGTCAAACTGTAATACACACTCAAAATGAATATTGACCGTTTCTATTTTACCCGTTCTTTTCCTGACAAAAAGATAAACGAATGCTGGAATGCCGGAAATGCCGTTATAGCGGCAGCTTACGATGAAAAACAATGGATTTTAACAGCAGCTTCCGACAGCGACCTCGAAGGCCAGCAATGGTTCACTGCGGCCGACTTCCCTGCTGACGACATTAAAGAGGGATGGAACGACGGAAAGGATATAAATTTTATCGGCTATGGCGACCGCTGGGTTGTTTTTATGTCGGAAAATACCGGCTATACCGACCAGATATGGCGCACCAGCAGCCGCTATCCTGAAAAGGAAATTAACTCCGGAATAAAGGACGGCTACCTCATATCGCATCTTGCTTATGGTGACAAACGATGGGCCGTGGTTATGACGAAAGGCACAGGTTTCACCGAACAAACCAGCGGCTGTTATTCTGATTTTCCGAAAGCAGCCATTCAGAAAGGATGGGACCAGGGATTTGATGTCACAGCTCTGGCTTTTGGTGATGGCAAGTGGGGTTTGGTCATGTCGAAAGGCACAGGCTTTAATACCCAGGAGTGGATAACAAATTCAGAATTTCCCACCAATGACCTCAACGATAAAATACGCGATGGTTACAGCATAACCACCCTGACCTATGGCAACGGGGCGTGGGCAATTGTTTTATCAGTGATTGAAGGAGATGAAGAGGATGAAGAGGATGAGTCAGAGGATGAGATTGAAGATTCAGGTGACGGAAAAGAATCAGTAAGCAATGCCGAAGATGCAGATCCAGAAGCAGTTAAACTGGTTAATAAAGGCGGAGAATTTTTCGATAAGGAAGATTACGATAAAGCAATAGTACAGTTTAAGAAAGCACTGAACATCGCACCAAAATATGTTGATGCCCTGGCAGGGCTGGCAACTGCATTAACGTTTAAAGATGATTTTGAAGGGGCTTTGAAATATTATGAAGAAGCCTTTGCCCTTGACCGCGAAACACCCACGCTTGTTGCTAACCTCATTCTCACTTACAATGCGCTTGAGAAGGACGATAAAATCATTGAAACGGCTGAGAAGGCAGCTCCCGGTTGCATCGATAAAATTGACATTGCCGAAGCCCATAACATTATCGGGGTTGCTTATGCCAACCGGGAAGATTTTGCCAATGCTATCATAGCCTATAAAAGGGCGATAAAACTTGAGCCAGGCAATGATACTTTCAAGGGTAATCTTGCCGAAGCCGAGGAGGATAAAGAAAAGCAGGTAGCTGTTGAATCAGACAGCACACCAACAGCCTCTATCCACAAAGTCCCCGAAATGGACGACCAGCAGCTTCTCGAGGAATCAATGAAAGAGCTGCATGGCATGACAGGCCTCAGCAATATAAAGCACGATGTGGACGCCCTGCTCAAGTTTATCAGGATTGAAAAAATGCGCAAAGAGCGCGGTTTGTCGGCCAACCCGATGGCTCTTCATGCCGTATTCTCAGGCCCTCCGGGTACAGGAAAAACTACCGTAGCCAGGCTGCTGGGAAAAATCTTCAAAGCCATGGGGCTATTGAAAAAAGGCCATGTAGTGGAGGTTGACCGTTCAGGGCTTGTGGGAGAATATATCGGCAATACCGCCATCAAAACCAACAAAGCAATTGATACGGCACTCGACGGCATACTCTTCATCGACGAAGCTTACAGCCTGGCTCCCGAGGATAATCCCCGCGACTTTGGCCGCGAAGCCGTTGAAACGCTGCTCAAACGCATGGAAGATGACCGTGAAAGGCTTATCGTTATCGTCGCCGGTTATTCCCAGGAGATGAAACTTTTCATCGATGCCAACCCGGGACTGCAATCGAGATTTAACCGCTATTTCTTTTTCGAAGACTATAAGCCTGAAGAACTTACAGATATTTTCCTTCAGACATGCAACTCCAGGAAATTCAGGCTTGAAGAAGATGCTACAGACAAACTCAAACGGTACTGCGATTTTCTTTACCGGTCAAAGACCAAAAGCTTTGGCAATGCCAGGGTCATGCGAAACCTTTTCGAAGAGGTGGTGCGACTGCAGTCCACCAGGCTCGCCATGCTCGACGACATTACCGATGACGACCTGGTGACCATTGAAGAAACCGATATTACCAAAGCCGTTGAGGACGAATTTGCCGATGAAAAGCAGGAAACGGTTGAAGATGTCCTTAATGAGCTGAATGAATTGGTCGGGCTTGATAATGTTAAAAAAGACGTTGCCACGCTGATCAACTATATTAAAATTGAAAAACTCAGGCGCGAAAAGGGGCTGTCTTCCAATCCAATCAGTCTTCACACGGTATTCTTTGGCCCTCCGGGTACCGGCAAAACGACCATTGCCAGGCTGATGGGCCGGATATTCAAGGCTATGGGCTTGCTTTCGCGCGGCCACGTGGTGGAAGTATCGAGGGCTGACCTCGTGGGACAATATGTCGGCCAAACAGCTCCCAAAACCATGAAGGTGATTGATTCCGCCCTTCATGGAATACTCTTCGTTGACGAAGCCTATATGCTCACACCCGAAGGCTCGGGCAACGACTTCGGGCAGGAAGCCGTTGACACACTGCTCAAACGCATGGAAGACGACCGCGAACGCCTCGTTGTTATTGCTGCCGGCTATACCGGCGAAATGAACCATTTCCTTGATTCAAATCCCGGACTTAAGTCACGCTTCAACAGGAATTTCTTCTTCAATGATTACTCGCCTGCCGAACTTACCGAAATTTTCAAAGGGCTTTGCCATAAAAAACAATTCAACATTTCGGACGAAGTGGAAGAAAGAGTGCATGAATACCTTGAAGATTGCTGGGAAAACCGCGACAAATCTTTTGGTAACGGACGCATGGTAAGGAATTTCTTTGAAAAACTGGTACAGGCGCATTCCGACCGGATATCTAAACTACCCTTTGTTGACGATATTTCTCTGAACTCATTCGGGGTTGAAGATGCTGAAAGAGCCATCGATAAACCATTGAAGCAGGCAGGAGGAAAACATAGCATCGGTTTCAGGGCTTCGTCGGATGACAATAAATAGCGAGCATTCATAGCCAACCAATTTCGGATTTATCAGAGAAAGAAATGATCAAATACTTAGAAAACAGGATATGGGCGCTTAACGCAAGGATCGAAAAAACGGATGCAGATGCAGAAGAAGTTAACAGGCAGCTCGAAACACTGGTTACCAAAGGAATATTTGCAGGCGGCGGAATAAGGTTCTCCTACAGCGAAAATCCAATCGGCAATTATTCCTTCCGTCCCGTGGAGGTTACACTTGAACTCACCGATAAGGCTGTTCACTTGTTTCAGCAATGGATTGATGAGAAAGAGATTAACTTTCGTCTGTCGTCTTTCCGGCTGATCATCAACACGTTTGGTTTTTTAAACATTGTTCCGGTCTTTGAATATACCGGGAAACTTACAAACGAAAACCTTACAGATATTGAATCGTCAGGAGATGCTACGGCAGAGATTATCGACAGCATCTTCGACGATATCCATGCCCTTGTTGACGCGCTGGATAATATCGGAATTATCAAAAAATCAGCATTTTACCATTTCGGGGTTCCTTCGGGGATTGAGAAATATGGCATTCATACCAAGGACGACAGCTATAACTACCTGGTTCATATTTTCTTTTATGATGAGAAAGACGCGCTGGCAAATACAGTAAAACTTTACCAGGCCGAAGAGCATGAAATGACTTTTGAAAACCACCGTTTTTTCGCGGTTTTCCCGATGTATTTCTGGGAAATGGAGAAAAGAGGAGATGATAATGAGCTGATCCGGCTTACTGCAATCGACAGTTATATGATCTGTGAAACGGTGGCCGTTAACAATTCGCTGCATGTTTACAACTCATTTCTTGATGTGCTGAACCAGAATCTCGAAGTGGATTCGAACCATCTCCGGAAGATTTTCAATTACAACACGTGGCAAATTCAGAACCTTCGGCTGTTTAACCCCAATTTTACCCTGCACCAGTTCAGGTTCATGAAAATGTACAGGCAAAACTCGGATATTGTTTCAAAATACGAGCTATACAAAGATGCCGAGAAATCGCTGTCGTTTGCCATCGAAGGGATGGAAGTGAGCCGTACACAGCAGTCGGAAAGGATAATGCAGTTTATCCTTGCCTTGTTCACGGCGCTTACACTCTATTCCGTGATTACCGATGTGTATGCACTCATCACCAGTTCTGAACAGTCGGTGCCATTCTCCTGGCACTCGGTGCAGTCAATTATTTTCATTCTCGAAACAATCGTAATTGCCTCATTCATCCTGCTGTTCAGGAGAATAAGCAAGCGTATGTGACCCGAAAATCTGATTCCTGAATCAGAAGTGCCTGATAATATTTTGAACATCCCGCAGATAGCTACCGCCGAACAGGTTCACATGGATGAGCAGCGGGTAAAGGTTCAGGATATCAATCCTTTGCTGCCAGCCTTTTTCGAGAGGCCAGGCACTGTTGTATGCCGAATAGAACTCTTCCGGAAACCCGCCAAATAGTTTGGTCATGGCAATATCGGATTCGCGGTGGCCGTAATGCACGGCAGGATCAATCAGGCAGGCTTTGCCTTGTTCCGAAACCATGTAATTACCGCTCCATAAGTCGCCATGGATCAACGCCGGCTTTTCTTCCGGGATAAGTTCGGGAAGTTTGCGATACAGGTTTTCAAACGACTTTATTGTTGAAGCGGCAATTTGTCCTTCGTCGCGGGCGAGTTTGAGCTGGGGTTCCAGCCTTTCGGCAACGAAAAAGTCGCACCAGCCGGTGTGAAATCGGTTGCTCTGCCTTAATGAGCCCATGTAATTATCGTGATCGAGCCCGAACATTCCGGTTGAGTGTCCGTGCAGTGCAGCCAGAGAACTACCGAAATCCGTCCAGAAATCCGGTTGCCGGCTGCCGCTTTCAATCATTTCGAGAAGCAAAAAAGCATATTCGCCGGCAGTTGAATGAAATATTACTTCAGGAACGCGAAGGTTGCCGGCTGAAGCCAGCAGTTTCAGCCCCAGCGCTTCTTTTTCAAACATATCCGGGTATTTCGAGGCAAGGTTATATTTCAAAAAATGCCTGCCCGATGTAGTCACAATTTCCGAAGCATGGTTGATGCAGCCTCCGCCAATAGATGCTGTGGACTTTATTGTCACCGGCCTGCCTTTGTCTTGCGCCAGGCGGGCCTCAATGCCGGTTTTTATCGTGCCAGGTACCATGATGCGATAAAATTACAAAAACAACGCCCGGTTTCTGAGGCCGGGCGTGATTATATGGTTGTATGCAGGTTAAGCAGTTTTGAGATGGGCTCTTTTGCTGAAAGCCTGGTCGAAGACGGCGAGCAGCAGTATGGCCACCGACACCGGAACGAGATACCACATTTTGCCCATTCCGGCAAAGCGACTCAGTGCTTCTCCCAGCCACAGGGCTGCAGAGGTCACATATTTACCGGCATAATACATGAGGAACTGGCCCGGGGTGAATTCATAACCAAAAAGCGACCAGACAGGGAAGTAAAACAGCAACAGGAAAACGGCTGAAGTAACAATGAATAATATCCATGGGTTGCGCGCCAGCCAGCTTTTTTCAGGGGCCGGCTCAGCCAGCACCTGCTCCATGATACGAGCCGTAAAATCGGCCGACGGCGATTCAGGCTTCGAGTACATCAAAAGCCTTTTGATCGCTTCATCGGGTTGTATTTCTTTCGGGGTCATATTCTTTACGGTTATCGGTTAACAAAAGTACAAGTTTTATACCAATTGTGTCTTCACCATTTTCTGCTGCATAACATCATAAAGTTTTTTGCGTATGCGGTGCAGTTTCACTTTCACATTCGAGACGCTTAGTCCGGTTATCCGGCTGATGTCTTCTATCGAAGTCTCCTGCATATAGAACAGCGACACAAGGGCGCTTTCGTCGGGTGGCAGGTGGTCAACAGCCGCAGCAACAAGCCTTGATTGCTCTTCGCTGTCCAGTTGGTCGAGGTTTTCAACGATTTCGTTCTCGGTCATGTTTCCTATCAGGTTCTCGTCGATGGCCGTGAACTCGTGTTTTTGCCGCCTGGTGTGTGAAATGGCGGCGTTGTAAACGATGCGGTACAGCCAGGTTGAAAATTTCGATTCGCCTTTAAAAGAACGAAGTGACTGGTATGCTTTCACAAAGGAATCCTGGGTTATTTCTTCGGCATCTTCACGGTTTCGCACAATTTTCAGCGCGATGGTGAAGGCCATGTCCTTGTGACGATCCACCAGGTAAGCAAACGATGCCGTCTTACCTGCTAATATCTGCTGAACATGGTAGATGTCGTCCTGGTCCTTCATGCGTATATCTGACGCCCTTAAATCTTAAAGGTTACAAATTGAGGTACAAAATAGTAATCAGATTATAGAAAGGCCTAATTCAGAGGCACTAAGATAGTCAATATGACAGAAATTTCATCACAATACATGTAAAATAAATACCGGATTGTAACCTGTATTATTTTCATGCGTCAAAAATGGCAGAAAACGGATAACTAACCAATAAAACTCAATACTATGCAAGCTGAAATTTTCGTCCCGGTATCAATGTTTGCCATGATACTTGGCATCGTTTACCTCTCATACCGTAAAAAAGAACGTATGGCGCTCATTCAGAGCGGGAAAGACGCTTCAATTTTCGGCCAGGAACGCAAATGTTATTCTACCCTTAAGTGGGGACTCCTTTTCTTCGGAGTCGGATTGGGCCTGCTCATTGCCGAAGCCCTTGCCAAATATGATGTGCTAAGCCCCGAAGTAGCCTATTTCTCCATGGCTTTCATCTTTGGCGGTTGCGCCCTCATCGTGGACTTTTTCCTCGAAAAGAACAGGAAAGACCACGAAGAACCAACTCCTCCGCAGGCATAATCAAAGCGTAAACTTCCCGGACCGGCCCCTGAAAAAGGCCGGTTTTTTATTTCCCGGTCTCACCGGTTCAGTAAAGGGAACTTACGCAATGCGATATATTCAGGGCCTTCGCGCCTGAGTATACTCTCGAACAGGATCAGTTCGTTTACGTTTTGTTCCTGGATTTTCACTTCGCGGTATCGGGCGATAACCTGTTGAAAAAGAGCTTTATCCTTAAGTTCCTTAATACGTCCGATGGTGAGATGCGGTACGAAATTCTGCCGGTCGGGTTCCCATCCGGCTTGCTGAAGGTTGTCAAACACATTTTCGGCCAGTTTTAGTAGTCCGGGTTCAAGATCGATGCCGAACCAGATCACTCGCGGGTCGTAGCGGCTCCCGAAAATTCCCGTCCGGTTGATGTGCAGGGTAAATGAATCAGCATTTGCTGCTGCCGAAGCCAGTGCCTGGTAAATGGCCGGTATCCGGGGCTCTTCGGTCTCACCGAAAAACTTCAGGGTAAGGTGCATGTTGTGCAATTCCACCCATTTTATGCGTTCATGCTTTAATTCAGCGGTCATTGAGCTGACGACAGAAATGAATTCAGGAGAAGGATGAATTTTGATGGCGGCAAACAGGCGTTTCATGTTCAGGCTGAAATTAGAAGAACGGTCAAATTTCTTAAAATTATGGATACTTTTTATAGAGAGGAATTCAGGAGTCAGGAGTCAGGAGTCAGGAGCCAGGAGCCAGAATACGCTATTCTGACTTCTGACTCCTGGATTCTTAAAAAACAAGAAGCTATAAAATTAAGCAGCTGTAATGAGTTCACTAAATGATACAGATGTTTCTAATCAGCATAGAGAGTGAGGATTAGGGATGAAAATTTGATCAGTGTTGGCGGATCAACGAAAATATTATACATTTGCACCCTCTAACCCGGAATGGGGCGTTAGCTCAGTTGGCTAGAGCGTTAGACTGGCAGTCTAAAGGTCAGGGGTTCGACTCCCCTACGCTCCACACTAAAAAGCCTGTAAACAAAACATTTACAGGCTTTTTGCTTTGATGGTCATCACACGACACTATTCCTTAATAAATTTCTTTAATTCAACAGCTTTTTCATCACTAAACCTGACAAAATACACCCCGGGGTTAAATGCCGATACATCCACAATCATTTCATGGGTTGTCACGGGAAATTCTGAAAGTCTTCTACCCTTTGAATCAAAAACAACAATCAACTCGCTGGCACCCGAAATCTTACCGGGAATTACAATGTGCAATCGTTCTTCCACCGGGTTCGGATACAGTATCATCTTCTTTGTCTCATGCAATGGTGTGCCGGTGGTGTTGTCAACAAAGGTGATCTTTTCCTCCGACCATTCGGAGTAACCGTACGTGTTGTATGCCCTTACCTTCACGATAGCATAACCCAGGAACGAAGGCGACCAGGTGATGGTGGCTTCAATGTCGCTTTTGGCAAATATGCCTGCATTTTCAGGATAGACTTCCCATTCGTAGGAGACAGCACCTGCGACCGCCGGGATGGAATAAGTGGTTTGCAGTGAATACGCCAGGTCCACATAGTCAGGGCCGGTGGGTAATGGCGGAGGAGCCGGCAGATAATTGATTGTGACCAATACACTGGCCGTAGCAGTAGTGATTCCGTCATTCACCGTTACCGTGTAAGTGGTTGTTTCTTCAGGGCTTACAACAGGATTTTGCATATCAGAAGTAAACCCTGCCGGATCGGAACTCCATGACCAGGTATAATTGCCGGTACCACCGCCTGTAGGTGCGGTTAGTTGCGAACTGTCGCCCAGATAAATTGTATCGGGACTGGCAAATGCACTCACGGTGAGCGCCCCACCAGTAACAACCACCGTTACCTGGTCATAGTCGGTGCAGCCAGTCATATTATCAGTTACCGTTAAAGTGAAAATAGTAGTTGCAGTGAGGTTTACTGTGACCGGATACTGTATCGAAGGATTCACCAGCAGGTTAGCGGGCTGCCACGACCAGGAGTAGTTGCCACTGCCGTTACTTGCGTCCCCGTAAAGGTTAGTGAAACTTCCATAAGGAATAGCTATATCAACTCCGGCATAGGCAGTCACAAAACTGGCGCTTACTGCCATGGTGGTGGTGGCGCCGTTTCCGCAACTGTTTGATGGTGTAACGCTGATGTTCCCGTTCTGCGTTCCGGTTGTAAGCGTTATACTGCTGGTTCCCTGTCCTGAGGTAATGCTCCAGCCGGCAGGTACAGACCAGATATAGGTTGTTCCGGTTACATTCGTCACCGAATATGTTTGTATGCTGGCTTGACAGGGAGCTGCATTACCGGTTATGGCAGATGTTTGAGCCGGAAGAAGGCCCGGACTAACAGCAAGGGTTGCCGGAGTGCCGCTCCCGCAACTGTTGGAAGGTGTAACGGCGATATTGCCGCTTTGAGTGCCGGTTGTGACCGTGATACTGCTGGTTCCCTGCCCGGTATTGATCGCCCAGCTTGTTGGCAATGCCCACGTATAGGTATTACCACTCACATTTGTGACTGAATATGTCTGGCCGCTGCCCTGGCAGGGAGCCGTGTTGCCGGTGATGGCTGATGACGGTGCGGGAGATTGATTGACCGTAATTATTGAAGAAAGGGAATCAATGCAACCATTATTATTGGTAACGACAAGTGATACAATATAGGCTCCCGATGTAGCATATGTGTGCTGAGGATTCTGTATGTTTGAGGAATTAGATGCACCTGATGCCGGATCACCGAAATCCCAATACCATTGTATTATCGCCCCGCCTCCGTTAGTTTGTGTTAAATCGGTGAACTGCACAGGTGCCCCGGTACAGGCAACTGAAGGAAAGGAAAAATTCGCAATGGGATTAGCATGTACCGTCACCGGTTTCGTGACTGAGCTGACGCAGCCTGAAGTATCGGTTATTGTCAGTGATACATTGAAAGTGCCGGGTACACTATAGGTGTGAGCAGGACTTTGCATTACAGCTGTACCTCCGTCACCAAATTGCCAAAAATAGTTAGCAATACTTGCCGTATTAGCAATAGGGGTGAAAAATACCGGATCAAAGACACAAGGCTGTGCCGGTGTATAGGAAAAATCGACGGAAGGTAATGCATTGATCACCACCTGCTTGACCAAGGTATCGCTGCATCCGTAATTGGTTATAACCGTTAATGAAACTGAGAATACTCCGGAAGAATAATAGATGTGACTTACATTCGGAGAATTCGGGAAATTCACGGTAACTGTGGGGCTTCCATCGCCAAAGTTCCAAATCCAGGTGTTAATATAACCATTTCCTGTAGATAAATCGGTGAACTGAACTGAAGAACCGCTGCAATTGGGGGAATTGTAACTGAAAAAGGCTACAGGATTTGGATGAATTGTTACATAATGAGTTACAGTTCCGGTATATCCGCTGTCAGCATATACGGTCAATGTAACAGCATATGTTCCGTAATATGCATATGTATGCTCAGGGTTAACAAGGGAAGAACTATCACCATCGCCGAATGTCCAGTAAACCGATTGCACACCATAAACAGCCATTACAATGGTATCGGGATAGAAATACGTGGGGCTGCCCAGGCATGTGCCTGAAAAAGTAAAGTCTATCGGGATTGACTGTGAATGCGCTTGTTTTGCAGAGATGCTGAGCATTGAAGTGGCCAGCACAATAATTAACAGGGATTTTAAAAAGCTTTTCATGAGTAAAAAAATAAGTGATTAAAAATCATTGCAAAAAGCAGATTCAAATATAGTAAATTTAAATTTGTTATTCGCAGGAAATGCTTTCGATTTTTTTTAAA
>Ga0209099_1002512_pt1 | contig 16056 bp, 10 predicted proteins | sample AD_JPNHW2_MetaG_FD_184430 | JGI IMG/M metagenome (GOLD analysis project Ga0209099, IMG submission 184430) | Active sludge microbial communities of municipal wastewater-treating anaerobic digesters from Japan - AD_JPNHW2_MetaG (SPAdes) (version 2) | ecosystem: Engineered > Bioreactor > Anaerobic... | reverse complement strand
CGTATTTCAGAAACAAAATCTCCCTACCTGCTCAAACAAACGGGTTGTTTTGGATTTTGTGCACAGGAACCGTTGGTAACCCTGTATCAGCCGGGCAAGCCGTTGCTTGTTTACTGCCGGGTAAATGAAAAGGATGCGATCCATCTTGTTGACGCGCTGACAAAAGGAAGAATTTATAATAAAAAAATACTTTGCCGGATTGATGAATGGGACTTTCGCGAGTCACAGGTTCACTTTGGAAAGGGATACGCTGAAATTCCTCACTGGGATGAAATTCCTTTTTTCAAAGGGCAAAAAAAAATTGTACTGCGCCATGCCGGACTTATTGATCCAGAAGATATTCGCGATTATTTTGCAGTAGGAGGATATCGGGCATTGAAAAAAACACTGGAAATGCAACAGGAGGACGTTGTCAGTGAAATTCTTGCTTCAAAACTTCGAGGTCGGGGTGGTGCCGGCTTCCCGACCGGAATAAAATGGTCGATTATGCAGAAAGCAGAAGATGACCAAAAATACATTATTTGCAATGCCGACGAAGGTGATCCGGGTGCATATATGAACCGAAACGAGATTGAAAGTGATCCGCACATGCTCATCGAAGGGATGATAATTGGGGCTTATGCGATGGGAGCTACCGAAGGAATTGCCTATGTAAGGGCAGAATATCCACTGGCTGTAAAAAGACTGAAAAAAGCCATCGAACAGGCTACCGAATGGGGGTTGCTGGGCGAAAATATATTAGATTCCGGTTTTAATTTCAACCTGTACGTGGTGGAAGGTGCCGGAGCTTTTGTTTGCGGAGAGGAAACGGCGCTGATTGCATCTATCGAAGGAAAAGCAGGCCGTCCGATGCCACGTCCGCCTTATCCGGCAGCAAAAGGATTGTACGGTAAACCCACCAATATTAATAATGTAGAAACCTGGTGCAATGTGCCTGTCATTATCGAAAAAGGAAGTGAGTGGTTCAGGCAGACCGGGACCGAAAAAAGTTCGGGAACAAAAGTTTTCTCGCTGGTCGGGAAAATAAAAAATACCGGGCTTGTGGAGCTTCCGCTGGGTTCCACGCTCGAACATTTCATTTTCAATATTGGTGAAGGAACCGGAACCACTAAACGGGTGAAAGCCGTGCAGACAGGCGGACCTTCGGGAGGTTGCATTCCGCTGGAATATTTTTCCACTCCGGTGGATTACGAGTCGCTCGCCGGAATCGGGGCTATCATGGGTTCGGGAGGGATGGTAGTCATGGATCAGGATAATTGTATGGTGGATGTAGCCCGCTATTTTCTCGAATTCAACTCAGCGGAATCGTGCGGAAAATGCACTCCTTGCCGCGAAGGGCTGTCGCAGGCACTTGCCATACTTACCCGGATTACTAAAGGTCAGGGTACTTTTGCCGACCTCGAACGGCTGGAATTGCTGGGCAGAACGATTAAAGATACTTCCATTTGTGCGCTGGGTCAGACTGCTCCCAATCCCATTCTGACAACCATGAAGTATTTCAGAAAAGAATACGAAGAACATATTCGTGAAAAACGTTGTCATGCGGGTGTTTGCGATACGCTTTATATGGCTTTGTGCGAAAATAGTTGTCCGATGCACATGAATATTCCGGCATATATCGAACTGATAAAGGAAGACCGGCTTGATGAAGCTTTCGAGGTTACCCTGCGCGACAATCCGCTGCCGGGTACAATCGGACGTATCTGCCACTTCCACTGTCAGATGCGTTGCCGACGTGAACAACTGGATGAGCCTGTTTCGCAGGGTGAAATTCATCGCTATCTTGCTGATACCATCTATAAACTCGGTAAAGAAAATGAAATTTATAACCGACTGATAAAAGAAAAACTGAAACCTACCGGCAGGAAAATTGCCATTGTTGGAGCCGGACCAGCCGGTCTTACTGCTGCTTATTACCTGGTGCGTTTGGGACACGAGGTTACTGTTTATGAAGCTTTGCACGAAGCCGGAGGCGTTTTGAGATTTGGCATACCGCAGTACCGCCTGCCGAAATCAGTCCTCCAAAAGGAGGTGCAATTTATCCGAAAGTTGGGTGTGAAATTTTTATTTAATCAGCGGTTAGGTCAAAATTTTTCATTTGAAACATTAATAGATAAATATGATGCTGTTTATCTGGCCATCGGTGCATGGAAAGATATTGATCCGTATATCCCCGGTGAAAAAGCGAAGGGTGTTTTCGCCGGAACGGAAATCCTGAAAGAACTGGCGTTGGGTAAAATGCCGAAACTGGGTGAACGTGTAGTCATTATTGGTGGCGGAAATGTAGCTATTGATGCTGCACGAAGCTTGTGGCGACTTGGTAAGGATGTCGCAGTCGTTTATCGGCGTGAAAAAGGCGATATGCCAGCTAACGTAGCCGAAATATTCGAAGCGGAAGCTGAAAAAATCAATTATCATTTTCTGGCTGCACCCCATGAAATACTCACAGACGCCCGCGGAAAAGTGAAGGCCCTGAAAGTGGAAGTGATGAGTGGCGGAAGTATCGATACGTCGGGCAGAAGAAGACCTGTGTCGACCGGAAAATTTGAAGAAATACCCTGTGATTCTGTCGTTTTGGCAATAGGTGAAAGGGTCGATTCTGCACACCTGAGTCAACATGGTTTGGCTGCAACAAAGGACGGGCGATTGATAGTTGATCCGTTTACTTTCCTGACATCTGTTACGAAGATTTATGCAGGCGGTGATTCTGTTACAGGACCTTCAACAGCAGCCGAGGCAATGGGTATGGCCCGAAAAGCAGCAGAATCCATTGATCTGGCGCTGATGAATGAAAACAGATTTCATATGCTGTTCCGAAAATTCGAATATAAGAATCTCGTACCACAAAATCCGAAAGTAAGTCCGAAAAATCGTTCTGCAAAACTCACAGTGAAAGAGCGTATAGGCAATTTTCAGGAAGTGGAATGCGGCTATACCGGCGAACAGGCCCGGAATGAAGTCAACCGCTGCCTGAGATGTGATGTGCGATGTTAAGTCTATCATGATAGCATTAAATCATCTCATAAATTGCATTTGTTTCAAAAATTCGTGTAATTCGTATTAATTCGTCAAATTCGAATCTTATGAAAATCACAATCAATAATCAGCCTCTGGAAGTTCAGGAAGGTTTAACCATCATGGAAGCCTGTAATGCAGTTGGTATTCATGTACCTTGTCTGTGTTACCTCAAAGATGTATCGCACAATGCTTCGTGTGGTGTGTGTGTTGTGGAGGTTAAAAACGCCAAATCGCTTCTGCGTTCGTGTATCACGCAAGTAACCGACGGTATGGATATTACCACCAACAGTCAGCGTGTGATGGAAGCGCGAAGGGTAAACATTGAACTTATGCTGGCTAACCATCCGCAGGAATGCCTGGGATGCGATCGTAATCAGAATTGTGAATTGCAGGAAATAACTTTCGATTTAGGTATTCACGAAAGACCATTTGTCCGGACCAAAAAAGAATATTCCCCGAAAGACGAATCGTCGTTGTCTTTGGTTCGCGATCCTGAGAAATGCATTTTATGTGGCCGTTGTGTGGCGGTGTGCCGCGAGGTGCAGGGAGTAAAAGCCATTGATTTTGCCTGGCGGGGACTGAAAAGCCGGATTTCAACTTATATGGATTTGGGAATGGGAATCGTAGCTTGTACCAATTGTGGACAGTGTGCACTGGTATGTCCTACGGGTGCCATAACTGAAAAAAGCGCCATCGGTGACGTGTGGAAAGCGTTGAATGATCCCGAAAAAGTGGTACTGGTTCAAACAGCTCCTGCTATCCGAGTTGGAATTGGCGAAGCTATGGGAATGCCTTACGGAAGTCTTGTTACAGGACAAATGGTGGCGGGATTGCGCCGATTGGGCTTTTCCAAAGTGTTCGATACCAATTTTGCGGCTGATCTTACCATTATAGAAGAAGGAAATGAATTGATCAACAGGATAAAAAACGGAGGCATACTGCCCATGATTACCTCCTGTTCACCTGGCTGGATTAAGTTTATCGAACATTTCTATCCGAAATCATTAGCCCATTTATCTACCTGCAAATCACCGCAGCAAATGTTTGGCGCGGTGGCAAAAACCTATTATGCAGAAAAAACAGGCATTGATCCCCGGAATATCGTAGTGGTATCAATCATGCCCTGCACCGCCAAGAAATTTGAAGCCCGCCGCCCGGAGATGGACGGCGCCTACCATTACTGGAAAGATAAGCTGAAACTAACCAATGAAGATCATTTTTATGATGTGGATGCTGTCTTGACCACCCGCGAACTGGCGCGAATGTTCCGTGAAATCGGTATTGACTTTACCCATTTACCCGCAGAACAGTTTGATAACCCTCTGGGTGAATCAACAGGAGCTGCAGTTATCTTTGGAACTACCGGTGGAGTGATGGAAGCTGCGTTGCGAACTGCCTACGAAGTTTTTACCGGAAAAACGCTGACAGATATTAATTTCACATCTGTTCGCGGACTGTCCGGTATCAGGGAAGCGGAAGTGGATCTGGATGACAAGAAAATAAAGGTAGCTGTGGTTCATACATTGAAAAACGCTGGCATTCTGCTTGAACAAATCGAAAACGGCACTTCCCCCTATACTTTTATTGAAGTGATGACCTGCCCGGGTGGTTGTCTCGGAGGTGGCGGACAGCCCATCCCGACCAATACCGAAATACGGTTAAAGCGTGCTGAATCCATTTATTACGAAGATGCCCACAAAGGTATCCGCAAGTCGCACGAAAATCCCGAAATACTGACACTCTATAAAGATTTTTTGAAAGAACCACTGGGTGAAAAATCGCATCATCTGTTACACACAAAATATATCTGGAGAGGATATTAAATACTGTACTATAAAAACATGTTTCAAAAGGAGGCTTGATGAAAGCTTCTTTTTTTTTACTGTCTTGATTATGCTTTCAAACTGTAATCAAAAAAACAAAATACCGGTTAAAATATGCTTAAAAGCAGTGTTTGGCCATTAAGTGGTATGTTGTAAGTTTCTGTAATTTAACACAATAAATATTTTATAAATTTAATTACAGAATTATTTCATTAATCAAAACAATATCCATATATTTGAAAACAAATAATTTCAGAGTTCAACATCATCTGTCGCATTAAATAGCTTATTACAAAATAGTTATGGAGAAAATTAAATCGTATGAAGAGCTCAAAGCCTTGCGTGAAACGTTGAGAATTGGGCGACCCGATAAAAGTAGCGAAGATAAACCCGTCCGGGTGAAAGTAGCGATGGCCACCTGCGGCATCGCGTCGGGAGCAAAGGAAGTGCTGGACTATTTTACTGCCGAACTCAAAAAACGATCGGTAAGTTGTAGCATCTCCCAAACCGGATGTATGGGATATTGCTACGCGGAACCAACCGTTGAAATTATTCTCCCCAATCGCGAGCCTGTTGTTTTTGGTTATGTGGATACGGTAAGGGCAGACGAAATCATAGAGAAATACATCAAAACCGGCGAACTGGTGGATGGAATTATCCCTACCAATTACGAAAGAAGATAAACGCGAAACATCGAAATTATGGAAAAATTCAGAATGCAACTGATGGTTTGCGCGGGCAATAGCTGCCGCCATCACAACAGTGAAGATGTGATAACGCGCATCAAATGGCGGATTGAAACTGATGAAGAACTGATGAACTCGGTTCAGGTTATCCAGACCGCCTGTTTTGGACTGTGTGCCAGCGGAACCATTATCAAAGTGCTTCCGGGGAATATTTTTTATGCTAATGTGAAACCCGAAGATACCGATGAAATTATCAATGAACACATTATCAACGGCCGGGTTGTTGAAAGACTCTTGTATCATCCCGATGATCAGAAAGTGATTACCGGTACAAAAAGTCTGAACCGCAAGCAAATCCGAATTGCCCTGCGAAACTGCGGGGTGGTTAATCCCGAAAATATTGATCATTGCATCAAGCACAATTCCTATCTGGCCATGGGCAAAGTGCTGACGGAATATTCACCTGCCGAAACCATAGAGATTATCAAAAAATCGGGATTGCGTGGTCGTGGCGGAGGCGGCTTCCCTTGTGGTTTGAAATGGGAAATAGCCAGTAAAAACGATTCCGATCAAAAATACGTGGTTTGCAATGCTGATGAAGGAGACCCGGGCGCATTTATGGACCGCTCTATACTCGAAGGTGACCCGCATGCCGTGCTCGAGTCTATGGCTATCTGTGGTTACTGCATCGGTGCCAGCAAAGGACTGATTTACATTCGCGCAGAATATCCGCTGGCTATCAAACGGTTGAAAATTGCCATCGAACAGGCTAAAAACTACGGATTACTTGGTGTTGATATCCTTGGGACCGGTTTTAATTTCGATATTTCGCTTCGCTACGGTGCCGGGGCTTTCGTGTGCGGCGAGGAAACGGCACTTATCCATTCGATGGAGGGAAAACGCGGTGAACCAACCAACAAACCGCCATTCCCGGCTCAGAGCGGCTACCTGGGGAAACCCACCAACGTGAATAACGTGGAAACTTTTGCAAACATCCCGCAAATCATTCTCAATGGAGCCGATTGGTTTGCATCTATCGGAACCGAAAAATCAAAAGGAACAAAAGTTTTCGCGCTGGCTGGAAAAATTAATAACGTGGGACTGATTGAAGTGCCAATGGGAACTACACTCCGCGAAATTATCTATGAAATCGGCGGAGGTATCAGAGGCGGTAAAAAATTCAAAGCCGTGCAAACCGGTGGACCTTCGGGCGGCTGCCTCACCGAAAAACACTTAGACATTCCTATTGACTATGAAAGCTTAACACAGGCAGGTTCCATGATGGGTTCCGGTGGAATGATTGTGATGGACGAAGATGACTGCATGGTGTCGGTGGCAAAATTTTATTTGGATTTTATCGTGGAGGAAAGTTGCGGGAAATGTGCTCCATGTCGTATTGGCAACAAACGACTGTACGAAATGCTGGATAAAATTACGCAGGGGAAAGGCACCCTGGAAGACCTGGAACGGTTGAAAAACCTCTGCAACGTAATAAAAGATACGTCACTGTGCGGTCTGGGACAGACTTCGCCCAATCCGGTGCTTTCGACCATGGAGAATTTTGCAGAAGAATATTACGAACACGTGGTGGATAAAAAATGCCGTTCGGGACATTGCAAAAGTCTGTATTATTACGTGGTCAGCGATGAACTTTGCGTGGGCTGTGGTGCCTGTCGCCGATGCTGCCCCGTTCATGCCATCACGGGTGACAAGAAACAAATTCATCACATTGATCCGGACATTTGTATCCGTTGCGGAGAATGTATCGAAAAATGCTCGTTCGATGCCATCACCATCGAGCTGGAACCTAAACGAGTAACGGTGCTTTAATTTTTAACCAATTATTCAGATCAAATACATGGAAAACATAGAATTAACGATAGACGGCAAAATTTTAAGAGTAAAAGAAGGAACGACCATCCTCAAAGCAGCAGCTGAGGCAGGAATTGATATTCCAACACTTTGTCATTTCCGCCTTCACGACATGGATATTGAAAATAAACCGGGCGGTTGCCGTATCTGCGTGGTAGAAGTGGAAGGACGTCGCAACCTGGCTCCCGCGTGTATCACCGAATGTACACCGGGAATGGTTATCAATACCCACAACACTCGAGTGCTCAATGCCCGCAAAACGGTACTGAAACTGATCGTTTCCGATCACCCGTTCGACTGCCTCGTGTGTGCAAAATCGGGCGAATGCGAACTGCAACACCTTGCACAGAAGTTTGGTATTCGTGATATTCCCTATCAGGGCGAAAAATCCACTTACCGGAAAGATACCTCACCATCCATCATTCGGGATGTGGATAAATGTATCATGTGCCGTCGCTGCGAAATGATGTGCAACGAAGTTCAGACAGTAGGAGCTTTATCGGCTGTGAACCGCGGATTTATGTCGGTGGTGGCGCCTGCATTCGAAATGGATTTGGTACATTCACCCTGTACCTATTGCGGACAGTGTGTATCGGTTTGCCCGACGGGTGCGCTGACCGAAGTGGATAACACCAATGAAATTCTGCGCGTGTTATCCGACAAGTCGAAAACGGTAATAGTTCAGACTGCACCTGCGGTTCGTGCCGCGCTGGGCGAAGCTTTCGGATTGCCTCCCGGAACACTGGTTACAGGCAAAATGGTGGCAGCATTACGCCGGTTGGGTTTTAAATATGTTTTCGATACCGATTTTGCAGCTGACCTTACCATTATGGAAGAAGGGACTGAGCTGCTTTGCCGTTTGAAAAGACATCTGAATGGCGATAAAACGGTGAAATTACCCATTCTGACTTCCTGCTGCCCAGGCTGGGTTAATTTCTTTGAACACAATTTCCCCGATATGCTCGATGTGCCTTCTACCGCAAAATCTCCCCAGCAGATGTTCGGAGCAGTTGCAAAAACCTATTTTGCCGAAAAGATAGGAGTAAACAGAAAAGATATAGTTGTCGTTTCCGTCATGCCTTGTCTGGCTAAGAAATACGAATGTCAGCGCGATGAGTTTAAGGTCAACGGCAATCCGGACGTTGATTTTTCCATGTCCACCCGCGAGTTGGCACACTTCATACAGCAATCCAACATCGATTTCATGGATCTTCCTTCAGAAGGTTTTGACAATCCACTGGGCGAGTCGACCGGCGCAGGTGTTATTTTTGGCACAACCGGAGGCGTGATTGAAGCTGCCTGTCGCACAGCTTATGAAATTTATACCGGCAAACCGCTGGAACGACTGGAATTTACCGAACTGCGCGGTCTGGAAGGAATTCGCTCGGCAACCGTCGATTTCGATGGGCTGAAACTGAATATCGGCATCGCTCATGGATTAGGAAATGCCCGCAAACTACTAAACGAAGTACGCGAAGGAAAATCAACCTATCACGCCATTGAAATTATGGCTTGCCCCGGCGGCTGTATTGGTGGCGGCGGGCAACCATACCACCACGGACAAAGTGATATTCTGAAAAAGAGAGCGCGGGCTATCTACACCGAAGACGAGCGTAAAACATTACGGAAATCGCATGAAAATCCGCAGATTGTCCGGATTTACGACGAATTTCTGGGAGAACCAGGAAGCCCGAAAGCACATGAATTACTTCATACTCATTACTTCGATAAGAGTGAGGAAGTGTCTATTCTGGATTAATTTTTCATAGTTTATTCATAGTAAATTAATTGATATGGCTTCAGAAAATAGTAGTTGCGAAAATAATACAGCTATACCTGTAATGGCTCCCGATAAGGAAAAAGTGAATATAAAAATCCGGTTATCGGACGAAAAAATCAGCATGATCAATGAAATTTGCGCCCGTTTTGACAATGATCCGGGTGAACTCATTAATGTTCTTCATCAAACGCAGGACACGTTTGGCTACCTTCCGGCTGAGGTACAGGAATTGATTGCGCACAATCTAAGAGTATCTGCTGCGCATGTTTACGGTGTGGTTACGTTCTATTCCTACTTCTCCATGCTTCCGAAAGGTGATTACCCGATTTCAATCTGTATGGGAACTGCCTGCTACGTCCGTGGAGCAGAAAAAGTGCTCGATGAATTCAAAAAGGAACTGAATATCAAAGTGGGCGAAACTACCGAAGACGGACGTTTCTCCATCAACTGCCTGCGCTGCGTGGGCGCCTGCGGACTGGCGCCGGTGGTGATGGTGGGCGAGAAAGTGTTCGGACGCGTCTCACCGGATAAGGTTCGGGATATTCTGGATGAATATAAATAAAATCTCATTTTAAGTTATCAACGGGGTAGGTTTTCACAAGCTTACCTCGTTTTTTTCGTGGTTGATTAGACAATTTGATGTTGAGGATGATATGAAATCCAGATAATCCTGAATATTCAACAGATTTTTCCTGCTCAGTGGGTTAGGGGCTTATAAAATGTTTCGAGTTTCCCTGTACACCGTACCCGATCCGGTGTACAATGGCTTGCAGTGATTTATCCAGATTTTCCAGATCATCTTCCCTACTTTGACCGGAGACTGGCTTGTTTTCGTAGAGGAAGTAATCGTCGCGGTAACGGTGGGGCGTGATATTGGGCATCAGCACGTTGGCTCCGATTTTGATGGCTTTTATGCGGGCGTTTTTTTCAATGGTTTGCAGTGCGGTAGTGGCTGCAATATTGATATCAGGCATCATAATACGCAAAATAGCCACCATTTTCAAACTCAGTTCCAGCCGCTCATTAAAGGACAGTAATTGATTATGATACTGAAACAATGGCGTTTCGTGATGTTCAATGTATGGTCCCATGCCGCACATCACGATGTCGAAATCCTTCATAAACAGCAGGTCGTCCGCCAGATCTTCAACAGTCTGATAAGGCAGTCCGATCATCACGCCTGTTCCGGTCTGATAACCGATTGATTTCAGCGTTTGCAGAGCTTCCAGCCGTTTTTCAAAACTATGTTTTTTGTCGCCGGGGTGCAGCTTGCGGTACAGTTCAGGACTGGAGGTTTCGATGCGCAGCAGGTAGCGTTTTGCACCGCTTTCGAACCACCGGCGGTACGTCTCTTCGGTTTGTTCGCCGCAAGAGAGAGTAATGCCTAATTCACCGTTACTGATTTCCATCGCTTTCCTTAAAATGCGGTTGATTTTTTCAGTAAAAGTCTTGCTTTGCACCTCACCCGACTGAATTGCTACCGAGCCGTAGCCTTTTTCATAAGCGTACCGGATGGTTTCCACCGTTTCTTCTTCGCTGATTTTGTATCTCTTTACATTAAAATTTGACTTGCGAATCCCACAATAATAGCAATCTTTTTCGCAAATGTTGGAAAGTTCAATTAATCCGCGCAGAAAAACGGTATTGCCCACATTAGCCTGCTTAATTTCTGATGCATAATCGAACAACAACTTCTCATCCTCATCAGTAGCAGAAAGAAGCCGGACAATTTCGGGTTTCGAAAATTGAGATTTATGTAAAAGTGTTGTTATAGACATAATTTGTCAGATTCCGATTTGTTGTATTGCGAAATCAATCAGATAAGCATCGATATTATGTTTATTGCAAACTCTGTCCTGGTAAATAATATTATTGAATATGTCTTTTGAAATCTCTTTTACTACTTTGTTGTTTTGATCTCTTACTGATATTTTTCCTAATATGTCCTTCTTTATTTCAAATAAAGTTTGTCCGTATTTATCTTCTATTTGATAATTATTTAAAATATCTTTCTTTAATGTTCTAATTTTGAAACCGGTTTCATCTTCAGCAATAAGATTACCCAGAATATCTTTTTTTAACCTGATTATTGTTTTGCCGTTTTCGTTTTCAATAATCCGGTCACCTAATATATCTCTTTTTATCTTTCTGATCCTGTGGCCGCTGCCATCTAAAATAATGGTATCGCCAAATATATCTTTTTCAATTTTTAATGTAGTAAAACCATGACCATCTTCAATAATTGTGTTTCCAAATATGTCTTTTTTTATTTTTCTAACAGTATTGCCCTGACCGTCTTCAATAACCTGATTTCCGAAAATATCGGTTTTAAACACGTTGATAGTTCTTCCAGAGCCATCCTCAACAATTGTATTTCCAAAAATGTCTTTCTTGATTACTGTTACTTTTTTACCGTTATTTTCTTCAATGACTACATTTCCGAAAATATCTTTTTTAATCACTTTTTTCTGACCGTCACAGTCATCATTTATGGTGTTATTAATCTGGATATTTCCAAATAAATCAATTTCAACTGTTTGGGAGCAAACATAGCTGCTTATGCAAAGAAGGGAAACAAGGAAAAGAGTTCTCATATATTTAAGCGTTTTATATTAACAAATTTACTACAAAAATGGTGCCGTCGCCCGTTCGAAGATTCCGTTCACATACGCCAGAGCCATGCCGTAGTTAGTTACCGGAATTTCGGCTTCGGTAAATGGTTTCAGCCTGTTGAGGAGCTGCTTGCGGGTCACCATGCAACCGCCACACTGAATAACCAGTGACAAACTCTCCACATTTTCGGTGACTTCTGAAAGGCCGCTTACCACAGTAAATTCAAGTTTTTTCCCGGTGAATTTTTGTAATAATCCGGGTATTTTCACTCTGCCAATGTCATCGCAACTCACCTGATGGGTGCAGCTTTCAAGTATCAACACCCGGTCACCATCTTTCAATTGTGAAATATGCGGTGTTCCTTCCAGATATTTCTCAAAATCACCTTTCAACCGTGCAAAAACAATGCTGAAACTGGTCAGCGGAACATCCGTAGGGACTATTTTTGAAACAAAATTAAAAGCCTGACTGTCAGTTATAGCTAACGCGGGCTTTATGCCCAGTTTGAAAAAATCTTCGAGTTCGGTTTCTTTTACCACCACTGTAATGCAATTATTTTCAAGTACATCTCGTATAGCCATGTTTTGCGGGAGTATCATCCTTCCTTCCGGAGCTTCGCTGTCAATGGGAGTAATCAGCAATACCACATCCTTCGGCTGCACCAAACCTCCCAGTAATGATGGTTTTTGGTAGTTGGTAGTTGGGATGGTACTTTTTAGCAATGAAATGAGAAGTTCTTTTTTTTCTTCGTTCTGCGTGCTGAAATCCAGAATTTCAGAAGATGAATGACTTTTTATTTCAGCGATGGTTTCGGTAGTTAAAGGCGAAAGATCACTTTTATTGTGAACAATCAGGTATGGAACGGCGTATTCGTCGAAAAGTTTAATTAAATCAAGTTCAAAATTATCAAATGTGTTTTCCGCGATTACCAGAATCGCGCAGTCGGCCTTCTTAATAGCTTCTTTCGACTTTTTTATTCTTTTTTCGCCCAATTCGCCTGCATCGTCAATTCCGGCAGTATCAATCAATACCACGGGACCAATACCAAATATCTCCACCGATTTGCTTACCGGATCGGTGGTGGTGCCGGGTTTATCGGAAACGATGGCAATGTCCTGACCCGTCAGCAGGTTTATCAGTGAACTTTTACCCGTATTCCGGCGACCGAAAATGCCGATAAAAGCACCCCGGCCCTCCCGAAATCGGTTCGGGACAGGCTCTGAAGGGGGAGATGTTGGATAGATTTTATCAGTGATATGTTTTTTTTTCATCTTTGTAAATATATTGAAATTTTGCATCATTATTCCCCCTTTAGGGGGTTAGGGGGCAACTCCAATTTTTTAAAAATACAAATCCCTGTCTCCCTGTTTTATTTTTTCAATACGTTCGCGTACCTGCTTTTGCATTGTTTCATCCAGTGTCAGAATATTTTTTTCAATCGCTTTCCATCCTTTTTCCGCTGTTTTTTCAGGAGCATAATCCATCAGGTATTCCGTCAGTGTGAGTATGGCGTTGGGGGTGCAGTATCGTTTTATAAATCCCGGTACGGAGAACTCCATGAAATGTTCGCCGGTGCGCCCCAACCGGTAGCAAGCAGTGCAAAACGAAGGTATCATATCCTGTGAGAGCAATTCCTCAACAACTTCATTCAGCGAGCGGTCGTCGCCAATTCTGAACTGACCTCTGTTCAGGTCCTGTTTGGTGTTTTGGGTTTCCACATAACTCCCAATCTCAATTTTGGTGCCGCCGTCGATTTGCGAAACGCCGTACTGGATCAGTTCGTTGCGCAGCGCTGCCGGCTCGCGGGCAGTTAGTATCATGCCTGTGTAGGGAACAGCCAGGCGGAGAATGGCAACCAGTCGGGCAAAATCTTCATCGGAAACGAAATACGTATCTTTCATATCGAGCATCGAAGCATCCTTTACCCGGGGAAATGAAATGGTGTGCGGACCAACGTTGTAACAAGCCTCCAGGTGGTTGGTGTGACGCACCAGTCCCATTACTTCGAACCGCCAGTCGTACAGTCCGAACAGCGCACCAATGCCCACATCATCGATACCGGCTTCCTGTGCCCGGTCGAGCGAAGTGAGGCGATAATCGAAATCAGCTTTTTTGCCGCGAAGATGGTAGGTTTTATAAGCTTCGCGGTTGTATGTTTCCTGAAAAATCTGAAAAGTACCAATTCCTGCCTTTTTCACTGTCCGGAAACCTTCAATTTCCATCGGTGCGGCATTGATATTCACGCGGCGGATTTCACCGTTTCCTTTTTTCACACTGTAAGCTACTTTCACGGTGTGGGCAATGTATTCAGCGTCGTACTGTGCATGTTCACCGTAAACCAAAATCAGCCTTTTTTGTCCGTTATCTTCCAGTGCTTCAATTTCAAGTTTCAGTTCATCGTCGGTGAGACTTTTCCGCACTTCTGCTGTATTTGAAGCCCTGAAACCGCAATAGGTACAGTTATTCGAACATTTATTGCCCACATAGAGCGGAGCAAAAAGTACAATGCGGTTGCCGTAGATATTCTTTTTCAGTTGTTTGGCTCCTTCCTTTATTTCCTGAATAAGTTCGGGGTCAGTCGCGTTGATCAACACAGCCGTTTCCTCCAGGTTCAACCGTTTCTTTGACAGTGATTTGGCAATCACCTCGCGCACACGTTCTCTGATAGGAATCGTGTTGTTAAGATATCCCTCTATTTCATCGGTGTCGATGAACGGTGTTATGGGCTTATCGGGAAGCTTGTAGGTTTCAGGTGTGAATTTCATAACAAAAGTATTATGTAACAAAGATACTAATTACTATGCTAAATTAAGGAATTATTTCCGTAATTATTTTTTTAATCAAGGTCAAATGAGTAATTTTGTCCCCAATTTAGGTAATGTTCATTATCTTTTCCTGAAAGCCTGACTTTTATGGAAAAATAACTTTCCGGAAAAATTATTATTTGATTTCGAATTTAATTAAATACTAACTATATTTCAAACAAAAAAACAGAAAATCTATGTGGTTAATCGATTCTTCTATTGGGCGAAAAGTCATCATGAGTGTATCGGGAATTTTTCTTATACTGTTTTTGACTTTTCACAGTATTATGAATGTTACGGTGCTGTTCAGTGGTGAGGCCTACAATGCAGTTTGCGAATTTTTAGGAGCTAACTGGTATGCAGTAGTAGGTTCAATGGTGCTTGCGGCAGGATTTGTGGTGCATATCATTTATGCGCTTTATCTTTCAATCCTCAATTACAAAGCACGCGGAACAAACAGATATGCTGTAACAAAACGTCAGGAAGGCGTAAAATGGGCATCAAAGAATATGTTGATATTGGGAGGTGTCATTTTTGGTTTTATGGCACTGCACCTTTTCCAGTTCTGGTATAAAATGCAGTATGCTGAATTGTCCGGTGTTCATACAGGCGATTTTCATCCTGCCGACGGAACAGCCTTCATTATTCAATTGTTCAGTCAGCCATTGTATTGTGTTCTTTACATTGTATGGTTGGCAGCATTGTGGTTTCATCTTACTCACGGTGTTTGGAGCGCATTACAGTCAATCGGTTTGAATAACAAAACCTGGTTGCCCCGCCTGAAATGTTTTGCTAACATTTATTCGACATTCATCATTTTGTTATTTATGGCTATTCCGGTGCTTTTCCTTTTCGGATTTCGCCCTATGTAATTGTGTAACCGATTAATTTATTCTAAAAATTATGGCAAATAAAGAAGAAACTACGAAAGTGGAAAAAATACTGACAAGACAGGATGCTAAAATTCCTGAAGGACCGTTGGCTGAAAAATGGAGCAATTACAAAGCCCATCAGAAACTTGTTAATCCGGCTAACAAACGCCGATTGGATATCATTGTTGTTGGAACAGGTTTAGCCGGAGCATCGGCAGCAGCCTCTCTCGCCGAACTTGGCTTTAATGTGCTGAATTTCTGTATTCAGGATAGTCCCCGCCGCGCACACTCCATTGCTGCTCAGGGTGGTATCAATGCTGCAAAAAATTATCAAAATGACGGTGACTCGGTGTACCGTTTGTTCTACGATACAATAAAAGGGGGCGACTACCGTGCACGTGAAGCTAACGTGTATCGCCTTGCCGAAGTATCAAACAATATTATAGACCAGTGTGTAGCTCAGGGTGTACCTTTTGCACGTGATTATGGAGGCTTGCTCGACAACCGCTCGTTTGGAGGTGCGCAGGTGTCGCGTACATTCTACGCCAAAGGTCAGACAGGACAGCAACTCCTGCTGGGAGCTTACTC
>Ga0209099_1002511_pt1 | contig 16056 bp, 13 predicted proteins | sample AD_JPNHW2_MetaG_FD_184430 | JGI IMG/M metagenome (GOLD analysis project Ga0209099, IMG submission 184430) | Active sludge microbial communities of municipal wastewater-treating anaerobic digesters from Japan - AD_JPNHW2_MetaG (SPAdes) (version 2) | ecosystem: Engineered > Bioreactor > Anaerobic... | reverse complement strand
CTATGTTGGCGTTGTGTCAGCAATGCCGACACTGCCAAAGGCCAAAAAATATTTCCCTCCCGAAAAACTCAACGATGATTATTATGTGGACGGCTTTAAACAGATTGCGCGGCGCAAAAAGCTTATCAACGCCGCCATCGGCAGTGCCGCCAGCCTGCTGATATGCGGTACCATCACCGCTGTCCTGACATTTAAAAATTATAATGACTGAGTTGCCGTTTCGGTTTTTTATCTTTTTTCATCCCATTTCCATTACTTCATTAGGGCAGGTCAGATTATCTGATACCCAAACATCACTGTGCTGTTTGGATAGAAATATTGTTTGGTGGTAGTGTTATTCCTGAGGGGTTATACCAAATTGAAATATTAAATAGTCCGATAGGACGTATTGATATTTCTTATTTGGTTATACCGATGGTTAAAATAAATAGTACAAACGAGTGAAGCGAAGTTTGGACTATATTATTTTTCAAATCGGTATTAATTGCACCAAATAGCAAAGATATGCTCCACACCAGAAGCTCGATATGCAAATTGAACCATAAACCAGCCAGGAAGGGCACTTTGATTTTCTTATTTGCCTGCTTTCTGCCTGTCAGCGGGTTTGTATGCCACATGGCATAAGACAAGGAATGTTGCTATACTTTCTTACCGTGGCAAAAATTATGGTGTTAGTAGAATGAAGATTGGCGTTTTAAAGTTAAGTTTCAAAACGTGGAAAATACCCTGTTTTTTGTTTTATTCCTGAAATGCGAGACGGATAGCAGACCTGTCGGAATAAAATATATACACCAAAACTCCAAAACAGCAACTCCTATCCATTCTTTGTGTTGCATATCTGAGCCGAACCATCCAAACATCGGAATCAAAAAGCAACTCACAAAAAATATTCCATGGAAGAGCAAAAGTGCTTTGAGCCATTTGTCCCCTTTTGACCTTGCATCGATAGTTAATCCGGCAAAAAATGTCGAAAGAGCCATAAGGCCATATCCAAGCAAATCATAACTAAAGAATAACCCAAATTTTGAATAATCTAGTATCTGTGCTGCCTGTCCAGTCAAGCCATCATGTACTACTGCTGTTACTTGTGCAAAGTATACAGTCAAAATAAACATTGTGTATATAGCCGAGAATGCAACAGCAATATATCCTGCAACCTTCTTTTCCGGACTGCAGTAATGGCAAAATGCGCTCATCATGGGAACAAAACTAAATGCAATAAACATACATACAACATAACTGCCGTAATCTGTACCAAGTATCATACATAAAGAAAATCCAATAACGGCCAATACATTCATAATCGAGGCGTAAATACCAATTTTTCTGTTCATGTTGTTTTATTTTGTTTGTTTTTTAAAGAATTTGGTTTAATGCTATTGAACAATGTTACACGTCATCCATCAAGTCTGATGTTTGATAGCGAAGCAACAGAATGAGGTTTTTTAATAATTGTAAAAAATACACATCAGTGCTAAGGTTTTGCCGGCGAAGGACTTGACTATGAAAGCGAGCGACAGTAAAGGGCCGAATGAAATTTGACATCACTTATCTGAAACACTTGTCTATCCAATCACACAAGTCATTTATTACTTTATTGTCAAAAGGTCCTTCTGTTTTTATTTCGCCATTAATTCCTAAATGAGGAGCAAATCCATGTCCCAGGCCTTTATATATTATTACATTACTTTTTGGATTATTGGTTTTTTCTATCGCTTTTTTTACCAAATATGCTTGTTCTACTGGCGTTTCAACATCAATATCTCCGTGTAAAACCAAAATGGGTTGGGTTAATTTTAATATTCGCTGCGAATTTGGCTCATCTTTGAATAATTCTTTTACTCTTATTGCAGGGCGGTCGATTCCCAACATTTGATCATCCGGCATATTTTCAATTGAATTAATCGTTTCAAGAAACTCCTTTTCACTGGAAAAAAAATGTCTCATTAATTCTTTAAATGAAGAACCAACTACTCCCATAAGAACCAATCCCACAACATCTTTTCTTTCTTCTGCAATTTTCGATGCCAAGATTGTTCCTTCACTCCATCCTATCAATATTATTTTTTTTATATTTCTTTCATTTTTTAAAAAATCTATTTCTGAATGTACGTCTTTTAAGATGTTGGAATATGAAGTTGTCTTGTAAATAGCGGAATCTACTTCTGTTATTGTTTTTTTTACGCCTCTTTTATTAACTCTTATTACCGAATATCCACGTGAGGATAATGAATCCGCCATAACTTTATAATTTTTTATTTCTTTTCCGGTAGTTGTTTGGGGGATGCTGTCAATAAAAGCAGGCCAGGAGGCATTCATATCCAATGGCGCTGAACCGTGTATCAGAACAATACCAGGTAGATCGTTATTACTTTCTTCTGATGAATAGGTGATTATTCCTTCAATTAAGTATCCATCGTGCGTTTTATAGGCTATTTTTTTTTCTGAAATTTTTTTAGAATGATTTTCTTTGGTATCCGAACACCCATAAATGCTGCCTAATATGTACAAAATAGCTAAGGGTAATATTTTTCTCATATCTGTTTTATGGTTGCTATCTTTTCGTTCATAACGGCCCGGGGCTTGGCAGCGAACGGAACTTGAACCTTTCCGCCGTTTCAATCTGTCTGCAAAAAAATTCCCATTCGTTTCAAGTTTCTCCCTCAACCCGCTTGATCCAAAACCCCTGCATGCCTTGCATGAGCAATGCGCACACCTGATCTGCAGTGCTTTCAAATTTCAAAAATACAAATTTATTTTATAGGATATAAGAAACAGAGGTGTTGTTGTTCTTATGCCGGTAAAAACAAAAAGGCTGCTCCAACCATTGTCAGAACAGCCTTTTCTATTAAAAAGAAAAATTATTTTTGCTTTTCAAAAGTATATTTATAACTCCACACATCGGTGTCGCCATTGTCATTAGCATTGCCTTCATCAATAATGATAAGTTCTTTGCTGGCAAGCCTGTCCAGACGGCATAATCCGCCAGTAAATAAATGATCGCCTCCTTCAAGAATTACATAACTTTTGTTTTTGTCAGAGTCCATCCATTCCCAATATCCTGTAGCTGATTGAACATCGGTATTTCCACCAATAGTGTATGTTTCACTCCATGACATTTTTCCCCATTTTTCGATGGTCATTGTATAGCTTCCTGTAGCCGTTACGCTAACGCCGCCCTGTGTAAATGTAAGAATTGATCCGTCGTAGCTGGCAGTAGTTACCACTGTATTGCCTCCGGCAACCTGGGTTCTTGTTCCTTCAATGCCCGTCAATTTCCATTCGGCAGTGATTCTTGCATTTCTTGATGCCAAAGACAAAGCAGGATCATTTTCTCCTTTTTTGCAGGATTGAAAGGCCGGGAATGCGATGATTGCAACTAATAAAACTAAAAGTAATCTTTTCATAATTTTAAATTTTTGGTTAATAATTCTTATTTGCGGGCAAATATACTTACATAAAGTTATCCATCCAAATTTTATCTGATATTTTATTTAAAATGACTGTTTGTTAACAATCAATTCTTATTTATATTAAGATATTACCTTTTTTCCGATTTAATTCTCATGTTATAGAACGTGCGATACACAAAATACAGGGCAATCACAAAAAATATGCTGCCAATAATGGGTGCTATCTCACGGAAATTCTCCGAAATGGCAATCTCCATCGCAAGCAAACCAAACAAGGTGGTAAATTTGATGATGGGGTTGAGGGCTACCGAGGAGGTATCTTTAAACGGATCGCCAACTGTATCGCCAATCACCGTGGCATCATGCAGCGGGGTGCCTTTTTCTTTCAGGTCCACTTCCACCACTTTTTTGGCGTTATCCCAGGAGCCGCCAGCGTTAGCCATAAAAATGGCCTGAAACAAGCCGAATACCGCGATAGAAATCAGGTAGCACACAAAGAACGATACAGGCGCAGCCAGATTAAGTTTTTGAGTCATATCCGAAGTGCTGTTCAGGTCTCCTGGTGCGGAAAAGAAGGCAAAAGCCAGGGCAAAAGCAAATATGCCTATGAAGATGTTAAACATGCCGTTTTGAGCATAGCGGGTGCATATTTTTACTACCTCTTTCGACTTGTCAACAGAAGCAATTTTGGGCGCATTGGGGTCGAGATTGATATGTTTTTTGATGTATTCAACCGCACGGTATGCTCCCGTGGTAACAGCCTGCATCGAAGCTCCGGTAAACCAGTATATCACAGCGCCTCCGGCAATAAATCCCAGGATGGAAAACGGGTTCAGAATATTTAAAATCTGCTCGGGGGCTATACCCACCACATTTTTGATGACGAGGATAAGCGAAAAGATCATGGTGGTGGCTCCTACCACGGCGGTTCCTATCAATACGGGCTTGGCTGTGGCTTTAAAGGTATTGCCGGCGCCATCATTGGCTTCGAGATAATATTTGGCTTTTTCAAAGTCGGGCTTAAATCCGAAATTCTTTTCAATATCCTGATCGATATCTTTTTGCTCTTCAATCAGCGAAAGTTCGTAGATCGACTGGGCATTATCAGTAACAGGGCCATAGCTGTCAACAGCAATGGTAACAGGCCCCATACCCAGCATGCCGAAGGCTACCAGCCCGAAAGCAAAAATCGACGGATAGATCATCAGTTCAACCAATCCGAAAGTGCTGGCATAATAAGCGCCGAACATCAGGCCAAAAAATACCATGCCTTTCCAGAAAGCACTGAAATTACCGGCTACCAGCCCCGATAAAATGGTAAGCGAAGCGCCGCCTTCGCGCGAAGCCTGCACTATTTCGTTGACATGTTTTGATTTCGGGCTGGTGAAGATTTTAGTGAATTCGGGTATCAGCGCGGCACCCAGAGTTCCGAAACTGATAATTGTAGATAAAATTATCCAGAGGTTCCCATTGGTAGCGCCTATAGCGCTGTTGGGGCCTATCATAAAAAAACTGGCAATAAAAGTGGCAGTAATCGACATGATGGAGGTTATCCAAACCAGGTTGGTAAGGGGTTTTTCAAAATCGATGTCATCGCTTTTGCCATATAATGACTGGCTGATAGCCCGATTGGCAAAAAATGATAAAATGGAGGTAATCACCATGAGGATACGCATGACGAATATCCAGGTCAGCAGTTCCATCTGAAAATCTACATTGGTAACGGCCAGCACAATAAATGATATCAGGGCCACCCCGGTTACTCCATAGGTTTCAAAACCGTCGGCTGTGGGGCCTACGCTGTCGCCGGCGTTATCGCCTGTACAATCGGCTATTACACCCGGATTGCGTGGATCATCTTCACCAATTTTAAACACTACCTTCATCAGGTCAGAGCCAATGTCGGCAATCTTGGTGAAGATACCGCCGGCAATGCGTAACGCTGAAGCGCCAAGAGATTCGCCAATGGCAAAGCCGATGAAACTGGCACCGGCAAGTTCTCTGGGGACAAAAAGCAGGATGATGAGCATCATGATCAACTCTACACAAACCAGCATAACACCAATGCTCATGCCGGCATTCAGCGGGATGTTCAGCAGTTTTATCGGCTTGCGTTCCAGCGAGGCAAAAGCCATACGGCTATTGGCCAGTGTATTCATGCGTATGCCAAACCAGGCTACGCCGTAGGATCCCATGATGCCTACCACAGTCCAGGAAATGATCAGCAAAACACCTCCCGGGTTGGTATGCTGAAGAAAACCAAAATAAAATCCGATGCACAAGGCTATAAAAACAAACAGCAGGATTAAAAATTTTCCCTGCTGTATCAGATATGTTTTACATGTTTCAAAAATAACTTTCGAAACATCAAGCATGGATTGATGCGCTTTCAGTTTTTTGACCCTGACAAACTGATATAAGCCGAATAACAAACCCAAAAAACAAATTAAAAATCCAAACAGTAAAATGTTATTCTGGCTGGCCGACAATTCGGGAATTTTTAAATCGGCCTCGCTGCCGAAAGTTAATCCGGGCAGCATGACCAGCAACATTGCAGTGATTGTTTGTAATGCTCTTTTTATCATAATTTTTTATTTAAAATTAGGCACAAATATAATAATTTCACAATTCAGGGTGCAGTTTTTTTTTGACCTTATTTGTTTCAAAACAATTTTGCACATTATTCAGAATGGTTATCTTTGCATCATATAATTTGCCCACTTTATACATCAATTAATGGAGAAAATCAGGCTTGATGTTGTCGGAATAACCAAAAGTCAAACACAGTCAGGTGCTTTTGCGGTAATCCTCGAAGATACTATCGGGAAAAGACGGTTGCCTATTCTTATTGGTTATAGTGAAGCCCAGTCTATTGCCATAGCGCTCGAAAATATTAAACCGCCCCGTCCCCTGACACACGACCTTTTTAAATCGTTTTGCGATTCCTTCAACGTAAAAATAATTGAAGTAATTATTTCGAAATTGTCCGAAGGCGTTTTTTATTCAAAACTCATCTGTCACGACGGCATAAGGCAAGTGGAGATCGACTCCCGTACCTCCGATGCCATCGCGCTGGCTCTGCGTTTCGATTGCAGGATTTTTGCCTACAAACCGGTGATGGAAGCCGCTCACAACATCGAAGGCGATGAAGATGAAAAAGAACGGGAAGAAAAAGATACGCCGCGTACTGACAACAAATCCGACGAAGAGTTGCCGGATGAAGACCGCGCTACGGAATTTGAAAAATATTCCTTAAACGAATTAAATGAAATGATGAAAGAAGCTATTGCCAACGAAGACTATGAGCGAGCTTCGAGAATCCGCGATGAAATTAATAAACGTAAATAATCTTTTACATTTTTCTAACTAAAACCATATATATATGTATTTGAAACAGCGCTTAATTGCTATGAACTTTTTACAGTTTTTTATTTGGGGTTCGTGGCTTATCTCTATCGGACGATTTTGGTTTGATTACAAAGAATGGTCCAGCTCCGAATTCGGAATTATTTTCTCCACTATGGGCATTGCATCGCTTTTTATGCCGGCTATCGCAGGTATTATCGCCGACAGGTGGGTTAATGCAGAACGGCTCTATGGTATCTTCCATCTTTGCGGAGCCATTGTGCTTTTTATTTTGCCTAACATAACCAGCCAAACATCCTTTTTCTGGATCATGCTGCTCAATATGATTTTTTATATGCCCACCATAGCCTTAGCGATAACCGTGTGCTATTCTTCTATGAAAAACGCGGGCATGGACATCATCAAAGATTATCCGCCAATACGTGTTTTCGGAACTATAGGGTTTATCGTGGCCTTATGGATTATCAATATACTACACTGGGGCGCTACTCCCAATCAGTTTTATCTGGCTTCCGTTGCATCATTGCTGCTGGGTATTTATGCCTTCACCATGCCCAAATGTCCGCCACTCGGTAAGGGACACCAAACAACATTTGTCAGTGCGCTGGGGTTAAATGCGTTCAAGCTTTTCAAAAGCTATAAAATGGCCTTGTTTTTCATTTTCTCCATGCTGTTAGGAGCCGCTCTGCAACTCACCAATGCTTATGGCGATACCTTTATTGCCGATTTTGCCAAAGACCCATCCTATAAAGAGTCATGGGCTGTAAAATATTCGGAAATTATTATGTCTATATCGCAAATATCCGAAACGTTGTTTATCCTGGCCATCCCATTTTTCCTCCGGAAATTTGGAATTAAGAAAGTGATGCTCATGAGTATGGTTGCCTGGGTGCTTCGCTTTGGGTTGTTTGGCTTTGGCTCTCCGGAAGGCTGGGGCTTGCTGTTGATTATTTTGTCGTGTATTATTTACGGAATGGCATTCGATTTTTTCAATATTTCCGGATCCCTTTATGTGGAAACACAGAGCGATCCTAAAATTCGTGCCAGTGCCCAGGGACTTTTTATGATGATGACCAACGGTGTTGGCGCTGTTGCTGGCAGCTTATTGGCGGGATTTATCATTCAGGAGTATTTTACGCCCGACGGCGTGAACAAAGACTGGCCGGGAATATGGTTTACTTTTGCCGCTTATGCTCTGGTGGTAGCCGTGTTGTTTGCTGTGTTATTTAAACACAAACACGACCCCAAAGCCATGCAGGCAATAAAACATTGACGGCTAATAGTATTACCGACGGATAAATTTACTAAGAATTGAACTCCGTTATTACAGACAGTTGTTGTAAAATTATATCATAAAGAAATGTCAGTAAAAATCGGAATAAACGGGTTTGGCAGAATAGGAAAGCTGGTTTTCAGACTGCTTCAGGAGAAACCCGAAATAGAAATTGTGGGCATTAACGACCCCGCCGACATAACCGTGCTTGCTCATCTGCTGAAATATGATTCGGCTCATGGCCGGTTTTCGGGGACCGTGGAAATATCGGGCAGCAAGCTTATCGTCAATGATAAGCCCATTCAGGTGTATCATGAACGCGTACCTGCCGACATACCGCGTACCATGCATGGGGCGGATATCGTGATAGAAGCCGCAGGATTGTTCACCACACGCGAAAAATTATCGCAGCATCTGAGTTCCGGGGCGCGAAAAGTGATACTTACCTGCCCGCCCAAGGATGCACTCGACAAAACCATCATTATCGGCATTAACCAAAACGCCCTGACAGCGGACGACTGCCTGGTGTCTAATGCCTCATGTACGGCCAACTGTGCGGCTCCCTTGCTGAAAATCCTTCACGATAGTTTTGGCATTGAAAAGGTTTTTATGAATACCGTGCATCCGGCCACCAATAACCAGAGACTGATTGACGCACCACATGCAGATCTCAGACGTTCACGCACTGCGCTCAACAACATAATTCCCACTACCTCAACAGCTATTCCTGTGATAAAAGGAGTTATGCCTTTCCTGAACGATTGTTTCGATGGCCTGGCCACACGTGTTCCGGTGGACGATGGCTCGCTGATGGAATTGACGGCTGTAGTCAGAACAAATACAAATGTTCAGGAGGTCAACAATGCTTTTCGTATGGCCTCCGCGGATTACATGAAAGGAATCGTGGAATACACAAGCGATCCTATTGTTTCAAGCGATATCATTGGTAATTCACATTCAGCAATATTTGACAGCCGTGCCACCAAAGTACTTAATCAAAACTTTATTCAGATAATAGGATGGTATGATAATGAATATGGCTATTCGAGCCGTGTGGTCGACCTGATTGGTATTATGAAAAAACTCCTGTAGAACATTTAAGGCACTACGCATTGACAAACAACAACAACATCGAGACACTGCTGATTTGCGGCTTTCTTGATTCCGCCGGCAGATTCGGTAGCCGGCCTGCTCTGGATATTGATAATCACCAGACAACCTACAACGAGTTGCTGTTGATTGCCAAAAAAATAGCCGCGCTCATTTCAGCAAATGCTTCACCTTCACAAGGTTTTGTTGCAGTGCTTGCCGATCGCAGCCTGGCGGCCTATAGCGGCATACTGGGCGCCCTGCTGGCAGGAAAGGCTTATGTGCCGCTCAATCATAAGTTTCCCACAGAACGTACGGCTTATATGACAGGTTTCGCGGCCGTGGATACTTTTATTGTAGGACAGGAATGTTATGAGTATTTTTTTGAACTGCTTCCCCAAATCCCCCAAAATATAATTGCCATATTTCCTGAATCAATGGATCTGCAGCAACTTCAAAAAGACTATCCGCAACATACTTTTTTTGATGGGGATGATGTACATGCTGTTCAGGAAAATGTTATCCATTCGGGGGCTACCGCCGATAGTACGGCTTATATGCTTTTTACTTCGGGAAGCACCGGAAAACCAAAAGCAGTGCCTATTTCTAATCGCAATGCAACGGCCTATATAGATTATATTTTCGGGCTTTATGAGTTCAACCCTGAGGATAGGTTTTACCAGGTATCTGATTTGACTTTCGACCTGAGTGTGCAGGATATTTTTTTGTGCTGGAAAGCCGGCGGGTGCCTCTGCGCTCCCAAAGACAACACTCTGGCGGCTATACCGCGGTTTATCAAAGAAAAGAAACTTACCGTATGGCTTTTTGTGCCCTCTGCTTCGCTGCTCTTTTCAAAAATGAGGTTGCTAAAGCCCAATGCATTCCCCTCATTGAGGTATAGCATGTTTTGTGGAGAAGCCTTGCCTGCCACAACGGCGGCAGCCTGGCAGGCTGCCGCCCCCGGTTCAGTGGTAATAAATCTATACGGCCCTACCGAAACAACGGTAGCCATTACACACTACCAATGGAATAAAAACCAGGAAGAAAATAATTGCATCAACGGCATTGTGCCTCTGGGAAAAGTTTTTGCTACCCAGCAATACTGCATAGTTGACGAAAAGTTCATGCCTGTTGAAAATGGTCAAATCGGCGAACTTTGCCTCAGCGGATCTCAGGTGTGCAAAGGATACTACCGCAGTACCGAAAACGACAAACGATCCTTTATAAAAATACCCTCCCTGTCTGACAATTTATGGTACAGAACAGGCGATAGGGTGATGGCCGGCCAGGATGGTTGCCTGTATTTTTTTGGACGAACCGACAGCGAACTAAAAGTAAAGGGTTATCGTGTAAATTTGCTGGAAATTGATCATGCCATAAGCAGTTTTTTCAGCAGGGCCCTTGTCGCTACCGTAGCACTGGCCGACCGTGACAGCGGAACCAATTTTATGGTTGCTTTTATAAGTAATACGGATAAGGAAAATAAATTGGATGAAGCTGCCGTTTTAAATAAGTGCAAACAAATTTTACCTCATTATATGCTGCCGGAAAGGATTATTTTTATTGACGAGATGCCACTGAACAGTAATGGGAAAATTGACAGAAACGCGCTGATAAAAAAATATGAAACAACCTGCCTGTGATGGAAACAAAAGAAAAAGAAATTTATAGTTTTATTGTTGCCCGCCTTGCCGACAAACTAAGCAGAGTGGGCTTCTCGGAAAAAGACCTGACGCCGGGTTTTAATCTGACCAAATCCGGGTTGCTGGATTCTATGGCTTTTGTTAATCTGGTTGCCGATATTGAAAAAAATTTCAACGTACAGGTCGACTTTGAAGAGGCTTTCCAGAACCCTGATTTTACAAGTCTTTCGGGCCTGATCACAGTTGTTGAAAAACAAATAAAATGAATAACATCGTCATACAAGCCGTAACAGAAAAAGACCAGGACATTATTGCCCATGTCAAAGAACTTTTTACAGCGATGTATCATGAATATGCACAGATGGGCCTCAGCATCACCCTTCCTGATAATGCCGCCGAACTGTGGATGAATGCTGTTTTGCCGGCCATCAACCGCATGAATATTCTCTATGTGGCCCTGGCTGACGGGGAGGTCAAAGGATTTATTTTTGGATATTTTAGTTTTACAAAAGATTATTTAGGCGCCGCAAAAACAGGCGTAATCTCCGAAACGTATGTGAAGCCAGGCATGCGTACACACGGCATAGGAAAGCTTCTGCTTGAGGCGATAGAAAAATGGTTTGCCTGCAAAGAGGTTTCTTCGGTGGAATTGCAGACCTTATACCGCAATGATAGCGCTATTGCTTTCTGGGAAAAAGCGGGATATAAAAAGGAGAGCATTCACTTCAGGAAAGTTTGTTTAACCCCGGGCAACTAATGGTGGAAAAGCACATCTCTTACACGAAAATTATTGATGGGCTGGACATCAACCAGGGCGATATATTATTCGTCACATCGGATATCTCAAGACTAACTTATAATACTATCCGGGCTGAAGGTGGGTTTGATCCAAACAAATTTATTGATAGCATTCAACAAAAACTTGGCAGCGAGGGGACACTGCTGTTTCCGGCTTATAATTTTCTGCTGGAATCGGGTGATAAATTCGATTGGGCAAAAACCAGCCCTTTTCTCTGCGGGGCTTTATCAATGACAGCCTGGAAACGTCACGACTTCAGAAGAACAAAACATCCGTTGCATTCCTTTCTGGTATGGGGAAAATATTCGCGGCAACTCTGTGCCATGGAAAATAAAAGCTCCTTTGGTGCGGATTCGCCGTTTGCCTTTATGCACCAGCACAATGCAAAAATGTTATGCATCGATATCGACCTGTGGGGATCCTTTACCTTTATCCATTATATCGAACAAATGGAAAAAGTAGCCTATCGTTTTCGGAAAAAAATCCTGATTGATTATACAGGTGAATCTGGCACTGCATCACCAAAGGAATACTACGTATTCAAAAAATTTCCGGGCATCGAAATGGTTTTTCACCGTATGGAAAAGATATTGAAAGACCAAGGGGTTTTTACCGATGTGCGCATTAATAAAAGCCTGTTCAGGTTGATTCCGCTTGATGATAACACCTTCTCACTTTTTATCAATGATATCCGGAATAATAAAGGCAGGAATGTGGCACGGTTCAATTTTGGTTATTTTATTAAAGATATAGCAAGAATAGTGTTGAAAAAACTCCGGTTTTTTAAGCCTTTAAATGAAAAAATAAGCAATGCTTCAGGTATATAGTCCACAGATAAATGCAAGGATTACCTTTATTTTTGATTTAATTTTCAAAGATATTTTGGGCCTGGAATATTGTGTAACTGACAATAGGGAGGCGTTTCAAAAGTGTTCGGGGCCCCGGTTAAATTATTCCGGCTCGCGGTTCGACAGCGAGGTTTTTATTCAATCGTCAGGATTGCTTTTTGAAAAGGGTATAAGGCCGCAAACCCTTCGTGTTTCGGCATGGAACGGCACCAAAATTTTTTACGAAACTTCAGCCGGTTCCGACCTGCCGTTCGATATTTTTGCCGCCTCTTTCTTTCTGGTAACACGCTATGAAGAGTACCTGCCTTCAATCCGCGATAAGCATAATCGTTTTATGGCTGCCGAAAGTCTGGCCTTTAAGAATGATTTTTTGCACAAACCTCTGGTAAATATATGGTCGGTATTGTTGAAACAACTACTGTTGAAACACTTTCCCGAACTGGTTTTTTCTTCGCCGGCATACTCCTACATTTCAACTTTTGATCTGGACAATGTATACTGCTATAAGGGAAAAAGTTGGGCGCGAAACACAGGCGGAGCCGTCAAATCGCTTTTGAAGCTTGATTTCAAGGGAATTACAGAACGCATGCAGGTGGTGTCAGGAAAATTAAAAGACCCGTTTGATCACTATGATTTTCATCTGACATTGCATGAAAAATATGGATTTCCGATTATATATTTTTTACTTTTTGCCAAAAAAACTCGTTTTGACGGGGCACTGTCTCCTGCAAGCAAAGCCTATCAAATTCTTATTGATAAAATAAAAGAATATGCAGACACAGGGTTACACCCTTCTTATTACTCTGATAAAAATTCGGGTTTGTTACAGTCCGAAGTACATCATTTAGCCAAGGCCCTGAAAAAATCCGTTACAAAAAGTCGCCAGCATTTTTTGATATTATCTTTTCCAACCACATATCAAAACCTTGTGAAAGCAGGAATAAAGCAGGATTATACTATGGGATACCAGTCGCATCTGGGATTTCGTGCCGGTATTTGCACCCCCTATTTTTTCTTTGATTTAAAAACCGATACAATTTCTGATCTGAAAATTTTTCCATTCTGCATCATGGATTCAATCATGTTTGATTACATGAAGATAGGTCCCGATAAAGCGTGGCAGCATATCCAAAGCCTGGTAAGGGAAGTGAAACAAGTAAACGGGACACTTATCACCGTATGGCACGACCGGACATTCAGCAATGCCGGTAAGTACAAGGGATGGAGGGAGCTGTTTACGGATACTGTGAAAATAGCTTATAAAAAGTAGGAGCAGATACTTTTCATTTCCCGGGTATCAGTGATTTTTTTGTTCGTTGTAAAGCTTACGGTAAGTATAAAACTCTACTTGTTCAGGGTATTTTATCTGAACTTTTTTTATAAATTCTTCCAGCATCTTCAGTGAGTAATTTCCCATGGTTTTCGGATGCCCGATAGCGCACAGCATCACTTCATCATACATATGGTACTTTCTTAAATTATAATCCAATATTCTCAAAAGGTAATCTGTTGAAAAAGTATAATTATCAAAGCTTAACATACGGCTCGAAAACAATTGACGGACTTTATTTTTTATATCTGCAGGATGGCCTGCATGAACCTGATTTCCGTGATCCCGGGGAGCGCGTTCGGCATACTTTTGTAGTTTGAACCGGGTGGGAATTTCAAAAATTGTCTTGGGTATGCCGGCAATAGGTATCTCCATTATTCCCGAACCGGCATCATGTTTATAATTACCCTCCGTATTGATATGCCAATTGGGCTGTTTGGGCATCGCACCGAAATCAATTGTTGATAATCCAGAACTGAACCGGTAGTTTTTGCATATAGAACTGTCGTAACAGATTCCTTGTGCCGCAAGGTTCTTAAAAATTTCGGCACTGCCGGAATCGATGTGGTAACCGCCCGCACGAAAAGCCAGACATTGGTAGTCACTCAATGGGACAGAACATAGTTCTGAAAGAAACCGGACTCCATGTTCAATAATTTTTTTGATATTCCATTCCGGATGACCGTCGAAATCTGCCAATCTGAAGTCGTTGGAGGGGAAAAATGTATTTCCTTCAAACTCCGTTGTCAGCCAGTGGGGGTGCAGATGAAGCTGTACGTCGTGATCGTTGCACAAGGCCTTATGAAGTTGGTCTTCGTAAGGATAAAAAAAATTGTTTTTATCCCATTCATTGTATTTGTAGGCACACAAAATATCGGTAAACAATGTGACAGGAACGCCCATCTGTTCTGCTATATTCAGCACCTTATCGGTAGGATCAAACAATGCTTCCCGGGCAGAAGTTTTTAATCCGCCCAATGGTAATTCGTGATCGAAAGTCAAAAATAACTTACACTTCATCCCTTTGATTTTTATTCACTCTTTCACACATCATCAGCCGGTTCAATTATTTACAAAGTTAACTATACTTTATTAAATTTAATACTTTTCTTTCTGTAGGCCAAAGTTGTTGGCTATGGTCTGCTACAGGTGCAATCCCGGCTCGGGAAGTTTTTCCTTTTTGGATTATGTATAAAAGAAAATGGTGGGGTGTTCGTAATAAATTTTTTTAACTTTGAAGTCAAACATTTTTTATGAATCACGCCCAAAAAATTTCAAAAGACCTGGGAATACAACAAAAACAGGTTGAAAATTCCATTTATCTGCTCGACAATGGCGCCACAGTGCCATTTATTGCCCGCTACCGCAAAGAACTCACCGGTTCGCTTGACGAGGTGCAAATAAGCGATATCCGCGATTTGAACCATCAACTTATCGAACTCGATAAACGCCGTACCACCATCCTGGAATCTGTCAGAGAACAGGAGAAGCTTACCCCGGAGCTGGAAAAATCCATCATGGAAGCACAAAGCATGTCGGAATTGGAAGACTTGTACCTGCCCTATAGACCGAAACGTAAAACCCGCGCCACCATTGCCAGGGCTAAAGGTTTAGAGCCTCTGGCCACCATAATAATGGCACAGGAAAATACCGACATTGAGTTGAAAGCTGCTGAATTTGTGGACGAAGAAAAAGGAGTACATTCCGTGGACGAAGCTATTGCCGGGGCTTGCGACATTATTGCCGAATGGATCAACGAGAATAATCAAATTAGGTCACGTATCCGGATACTTTTTGAAAAAGAATCTGTCATCAGCTCCAGAGTTGTGAAGGGCAAGGAAATAGAGGGACGTAACTATGAGATGTATTATGAAATGAATGAACCTTTAATCAAATCTCCATCTCATCGCGTTTTGGCCATGTTCCGGGGCGAAACGGAGGGTTTTTTGAAAATTTCTATTGAACCCGATGCTGAAAAGGCTGTGGAAATAATCGAAAGAAATGTTATCAAAGCCCGGAACAAGGCTTCGGACCTGGTAAAAAATGCCATTACCGATTCATACAAACGTCTTTTACAACCGTCGATGGAAACTGAAATGAGGCAACTGGCAAAGGAACGGGCCGATAATGAAGCCATACGCGTGTTTGCAGGTAATCTTAAACAATTGCTGCTTGCTCCGCCCCTCGGGCAAAAAACTGTCCTGGCCATAGATCCGGGTTTTCGTACAGGGTGCAAAGTGGTTGTGCTCGACAAAAATGGCAAGCTGCTGCATAATGAAACTATTTATCCGCATC
>Ga0209099_1002510_pt1 | contig 16064 bp, 10 predicted proteins | sample AD_JPNHW2_MetaG_FD_184430 | JGI IMG/M metagenome (GOLD analysis project Ga0209099, IMG submission 184430) | Active sludge microbial communities of municipal wastewater-treating anaerobic digesters from Japan - AD_JPNHW2_MetaG (SPAdes) (version 2) | ecosystem: Engineered > Bioreactor > Anaerobic... | reverse complement strand
TGGTGGCAACCGCCAATAATATCGCAGCGCTCCCCCCGGAACTCCTGCGGAAGGGGCGGTTTGACGAGATCTTCTTCCTTGACCTGCCCAGCACCGGCGAGCGGCGCGAGATCTTCACCGTCCACTTAAAAAAGCGCAAGTGTGTCACCGCCGACTACGACCTCGATCTGCTGGCACGGGAGAGCGAGGGGTATGTCGGCGCCGAGATCGAACAGATCGTTATCGACGCGATGTACCTTGCCTTCAATGAGAACATGCGGCGGGTGACGATGGAAGACCTCCTTGCCTGCATCCGCAAGCAGGTCCCGCTCTCGATCTCGCAGCGTGAAACGGTTGCCCTGCTCCGGGCATACCTTGCGGAAGGGCGGGCCGTTTCCGCATCCCGTCCCGCGGCCCGGACGGAACTGTCGGCAGGGCAGAAGAGCATTGCACTCGAGACCTTCGATACCGCCCTGACGTGAAGCAATGAAGATCCCCGGTGGTCTCCCGCTCATCAGCCCGTGGCTGTACCGGCTGTCCGTGCACCGGGCTGCCCGCAGGGCAGCTGCCGGCAGCGTGCCTGCGGTGCGGGAACTGGCTGCCGTCTTCTGTGCCTCACCCTCTCGTCAGGCGCGGGACATTGCCGGGCAGGGACTCCGGCTCCTGAAAGATATGGAACAGATCGATCTGTTCTGCCAGGAATGTCTTCTCCGGAACGATGCCGGCCTGGTCTCCCTTGCGTGCGCATGCGGGTACCTTCCCTCTGCTCCTGCAGGGCAGGCCCTCTGGTTTTTTTGTACCTCCCGGCCCGAAGATCTCGACCGGCTCGACCCGGCAGACCCCTTTCCGCTGCTTGCCGCAGGGTACCGCAGGGCGCCCGCAGCGGTCCGTGCCCGGGCCCGGAGCGCAGCCCGCACGGACGGGGCCTCGTCCCGGCTCGCCCGTGCCCTTGCCGGTCCCGTTGTCACGCAGCATGCCGGCGCCTGGTCGTACGATGAATGGGACCTTGTCGTACGGGGCCTGACGGGGAGTGAGCAGTGGGACGATCTCTGGCTCCTGGTGCCTCTCGCGCCGATCCCCGTTGCGCACGCCGCGGTAACCGCACTGAACCATGCCGGCTGGACCCCAGCGGGCGACGATCGGATCCTGTGGGACGGGATTGTTGCCGCACTGCCGGAGCGCTGGGCCTTCCCGGTGCCGGCCGGCCGGGCCCGGGACGCGGTCGGGAGACCGGCAGGCCAGGTGATCCGGCTCTGCTTCTCTCCCGACGGTACCCTGCTTGCAAACGGTTGCTGTGACGGGATGGTTGCGGTCTGCCGTACGGGTTCCCCGGGCCCCGCTCTGGAATTTTCAGCCGGGCCGGGTTCCCTGCGGTTCCTCGCGCTCTCTGCCGACAATACCTGTCTCGTGTACGGCATGGACGACGGGACGGTTCACGGGTACAGCCTGCGGGACCATGCCCGCACCTGGTCGCGGGATGGCAACAGAGCAACGGCCCTCACGCTTTCTCCCGACAGCAGCTCCGTGTTCGTCGGGACTGAAGGCGGGAGCCTGCACGTCCTTAGCACCCGCGACGGGCAGGTGCTCTCAACGGTACCGCTTCACCCGTCTCCCGTCACGTCCATCGCCGCCTCTCCCGCCGGGTCCGTCATTGCCTGCGGGCATGCGGACGGTACGGTCTCCGTGGCAGGTGCCGCAGGTACGGGCAGCCCGGGGATCCTGTGCGGCAACGGCGGCCCGGTCCGGTCCCTTGCCTTCACCGCGGAGGGAACGGGGCTCCTCGTCATCTGCGGGCAGGCGCCCCCCGCCCTCTGGGACCTTGCCGCCGGGACAAAAACCCGTGTCTTTTCCGGTTCTTCCGGGCGGTCCGCCTGCAGCGCCGTGTCCTCCGGAGGCGGGTGGTTTGCCCTGGCGGGAGACGACCATATGCTCCGGTGCTGGAAGATGGACGAACCGCTGCCGGCAGCCGTCCTCCCGCTGTACAGCCGCCAGGTCACCTGCTGCGCTGCAGGCACGGAAGGAAATCTCCTTGCCGCCGGCTGTAATGACGGCACGGTCCGGATCTACTGTATGCCGGAAGGGCGCCTCCTTTGGGAGTGTAAAGGGCACCGGAAAACCATCGCATCCTGTGCCGTGAGCCCGGACGGGAACCGGCTTGCCACGGCCGGCTGGGACGGTACCACAAAACTCTGGCGGCTCCCGGGGGGAGAGATCCTGCGGACGCTGGACGCGCACGCGGGAGGGATCATCTCCCTTGCCGGTCCTGCCGGCACCCTCATTGCCACGGTAACGGAGGACGGTTTTGCCCGGGTCATCGACGTTTCGGGCAGCGATACGGTCCGCACGATCGATCTCTACACCCCGGCGGTCCGGGCAGCGGCGATGAGCGCCGACGGCACGTATCTTGCAAGCACCGGTGCCGACGGAACGCTCCGGTGCTGGACCCTCCGGGACGGGGGCCTTGCCGCTGCCGGCGACCACCCCGCCACCTCCCTGCGGTGCTGCACCTTCCTGTACGATACGTCAGCGCTCGTTACCGGCGGCTGGGACGGGGCCTGCCGCCTCTTCCGGGTCCCGGATCTCAGGCCCCTCAGGACTTTTTTCGGGCACACCAGCACGGTGACCTGTTGTGCGGTCTCCCGGGACGGTTCCCTGCTTGTCACCGGGAGTAACGATACCACGGTCCGGCTCTGGAGGACTTCGGATACTGAAGCATACGCGGTCCTGTGCGAATCCCGGTCGGAGGTGGGAGCGGTTGCGCTTTCACCGGACGGGACCCTCCTTGCCACCGGCAGTGCCGAAGGGGTGATCCGGCTCTATTCGCTCCCGCACGGGACGCCCGCGGGAGAACTGCCGGGACATTTCGGGAACGTGACCTCCCTTGCGTTCACCCCCGACGGCTGCATCCTTGCTGCCGGGTCTGACTGCGGTACCTGCACCCTCCTGTCCCTGCCGGAGAAGGCCATCCTCCGCTCGATCCCTGCCCATACCGGGGCGGTGACCGGGATTGCCATCCTTACGGATGGCAGGACGCTGGTGACCGCAGGCAGCGACGGCATGTGCCGGTTCCATCCGCTGCCCCTTGCCCCCTGCCTTCTTCATGCCTGTCTTGCCGATATCCCTGCCGCTGTAGCCGGGGAGGCGTCCGCCCGCGGGAGCGCCGAATCCGCCCAGTGGGCATTCCTCCTTGCCCTCCTTGCCGCCCGCTTCCGGGGCGAGATCGGACTCTGCCCCCCTTTGGACGTGGCCGGGTGCTATGATATCCAGCTGGTGGCGTGAAATGACAACCCCTGATAACCGGGACACGGGTGGCGTGCGGCTCGGCGTGGACTTTGGTGTCAGCACGATCGTAATCGCCGCCTGCGGCCCCGGCACGGCCTGCCATACCCTGGAGTTTTTCGGCCTTTCCCGGGAGTTCCCGGCACGGCCGGGGGATGTACCCGTCCACGGCGTCCCGGCCCTTATCCGGTATGAAGGCGGGAAGGCGGTGCAGTACGGTGACGAGGTGGCCCGCGCGGGGGCTGCCGACGACCCGTCCACCGCCCGGTGGCTGAGCCACTACCTGTGCGAAGAGAGCCCGGTCAGGATACCTGCCGGGGACGGCTGCAGGGTAGGGTACGGGGAGGCGGCATCGGATCTCCTGGGGCATGTCCTCACCCGTGCGCTCAGCCGGTATCCCGGCGCCGGGCTGGTTTTTACCCTGCCGCGTGATGCACCCGCGGCATATCCGGAGTTCCTGCAGAAGGCGGCAAAGCGGGCGCAGGCCGCGTCCTTTTCTGTCCTCAGCGGGTACCGGGCTGCAGCCGCCGGGTACGGGTACTCCCCGGCTGCCGGGGAACCTTTCTCGGTCGTCACCTTCGCGGAGACCGGCCTTGACGTGGCGATCCTTGTACCGGACGAGCGCCAGGCGGGCCCGGGCGCGGACGGGCTGCGGGTGCTCTCGCACGCCACCGGGCCGGCAGGCTGCCGGGCGCTCGACAATGGGATTGTGCAGGACCTGCTGGTGAAATTCCGGCTTCTGGAAAGCGATCCGCGGGCAGCAAGGCTGGTCCCGCGGCTCCGGCACGAGGCGGCACGGCTGCGGGAACGCCTCCCCGTTACCGGCGAAGAGGAGGTCCGGGTTGCGGATACCGTGTCGGGAAAGACCTTCACGGCCGTATATACTACCGCGGACCTCGACCGGGTCCTTGCCGGCCGCGACATTGTTCTGTCTCTGGAGGAGTGCATGGGCCGGGCCCTCTCGGCACTGCGGGCGCACGGCGGCAATGAAAACCGGGTCCGGGCCGTGCTCCTCCTCGGGGCAGGGTGTGCCCTGCCGGCCGTACAGGAGGCCGTGCGGTCGCGGTTTTCCGGTGCTGTGGTGTATGCCGGTCACCCGGTGGATGCCCTTGCCCGCGGGGCTGCGGGATATGCGGATCCGGTACCGGTGCAGGACCGGATCGCCTGCTCCTATGCCCTGCGCTACCGGGACGCCGCTTCCGGGGAGCACCGGTACCGCTTTCTCGTGCACAGCGGCACCCGCTACCCGAGCGCCGGGCAGGTTGCCCGGGTCGTTATCAGCGCTGCATACGACGGCCAGGCCCTGCTGGGCATCCCCCTGTACGAGACAGGGGGCACTGCAGCGGACCAGCCGCCCCGGCTCGAGCTGGTCTCGGATACCGGTGGCGGGGTACGGCTTGCCGGCCCGGCCCAGGACGCGGATTGTGCAGGAAGGATCGTGCATGCCAATGAACGCTCGCCGACCCTGCTTGTCGCAACCCCGCCGGCCCGCAGGGGCGAGCCCCGGTTCGAGTGCACCTTCACCATCGATCCTGAGCGGAACCTCTGCCTCTCGGCCCGCGACCTGGTGACGGGAATGCTCGTGAAAGTGAATGCGCCGGTCCACCGGCTGAGGTAGAAAGGGAACGGAGAAGAAACCATGGATATGCAGGAAGTCGAGATAACGATTGACAAGGAAGGAAAGGTGCAGTTTTTGGTCCGCGGCGTGCAGGGCGACGGCTGCCTGGGGATTACCAAAACCCTGGAAGATGCTGCCGGGACCCTTGAAAAGCGGGAATATACCGCCGGATATTACGAACAGCCGGTGAGCGTCGACAATCACTGCTCACGTACCCGCTGACGTTTTCCCGGGGCCCGCCCGGTTTTTTGCGCACCCCGGCAGGAGTTATCCGTGACCGGGGCGGGAAGCGGAACCGCGGGTTTCATGGTATGAGAGAAAACAGTACCGGACAGGTACGGGAGAACTTCCGCTGCAGTCCGGGCATCCCCGTCCTGCTGCCGGGAGGGGTTGACATGCATGGTCTGGGATGTCTGGTTACGCTGCCTTGGATGGGCATTCTTCCTGGTCAGCTGGATCCCGTTCGCCTCCATGTTCTGGGCCCTACTCACGAACGCCCGGGTGAACGCCATATTCACTGCCCTGGGGCAGTTCATCCTCCTCTGCGTCCTGTTTGCGGTATTCCTCACCGGCTCCTTTTTATCGGGAGATATGAAAAGAAAAGGATACGGCAGACGGGTATTCCGGCTGAAGCAGTCGTTCTCCGGCTCAGGACAACCGGGACCCGGTTCAACGACCTGCCGCTGGTGAAGATCGATCTTACGGTGCAGCCGGATTCCGGCACGCCGTTCAATGCCGCCACCGGGTATCTCCTGTCGGATTATGAACTGTCGCAGATGCTGCCGGGCATGAGGGTTCCGGTCTATTATATCGAAAAGACCGGGGAAGTTGCGCTGATTGATCTGTAAGAAGGTACCGGTATGTGGCTGCGGATAGTTCGCGATCCCGTTGCCGGGCACGGCTATCCGGCAGCAGCAGGAACCAACACCGGAAAAAAACCCGGAGGATCTCCGGATCCCCGATGCAACCCCGTGTATCCTGCACCATCCCCTGAAAGACCGCTAAAAACGCCATTGCTGCCGGTCGTGTCAGGAACGAGATCTTTTTATCCCCCTGTCAATAGCGGAATTTCAGAGGATATCCCGATCAGGCTGTTTCTGTTTCCTGCCCGGGCGCCGGATCCGCGTGGCTGGCCATGATAGAACCGAAGGAGACCGTAAGCGGGGACTATCTTTTTAAAAGGGCTCCCGTACGCTATGCGTGACGGGCCCGCAACGCAGGCCATGGTCATGCTCATGGGCGGGTCCTCGTTGCCTCCGGCCTGCAGCCGGGCGCCCCCAGCACGGTGATTGGGCTGTTTGCGGCCATCCCCGCCGCTTGCCGAGCGGATCCAGATGCCTGCCATAACGGTCGTGGAGAAGGTCCGCAACCGGCGGCTCATCTGTGTCAGCACATCCGTTGCTGCCCGGGTTTTCTGGATCGTGATTGCCCTTTCCCGTTCCTGTCCGGCCAGGCCAAAAACGGCACCCCCGGCACAGCCGGGGTTTTAACCGGAGATTACAATAAAACAATAAATTTTATTACAGGTTGCATAGCATTCAATGCATAAGGCAATTCCCCGCATTGCAGGGATCGTTCCTTCCCCACGCACCAGGACCGGCACTTCCGGCAATGGATCCGCATATTACTGTCCTCCATGCAATCCTGGGACCTGCTGAGCCATCGCATGAAAGGAGAGCCTGCAATGAACCGTTCCCCCAATTATATCCTGGCTGCCGTTGTGATCGCAAGCCTTGTCTGTGCTTTACTGATGCCTGTCGCGAGCGCCGCACTGGGTATCCAGACCACCACCACGGGCGGTGTGAAACCGTCATCGTGCTACTCGGCCCCGAAATATCCCGTGCCCGCGTACGACATTGAGCCTGTGGGATCCGCGGCTGTCTCTGCATCCGGGCTGACCCTGTTTGACGGGCCGCCCTACAGCGTCCAGTTTCATGACCTGACACCTGCCCCGGCAACCAGCCAGACCATTGCTTCCCGGTACTGGAATTTTGGCGACGGGTCAACAAGCACGGTAAAAGATCCCGTACATACCTATGCCGGCCCCGGCAGTTACAACGCCCTGCTCAGTGTTACGACGATATGCGGCAGCCAGTACACAACAAAAGTTGTGATTCCCGTGAACACGTACTGCACGAATCCGGTCCACGGCTTTACCGTCGATGTCTATGAGGGGCCGGCGCCACTGACCGTTCATGTCACCGACACATCCAAGCGGACTCCCGCCGGCGTGACAACCTGGACGTACACGAAATCTACCACTTCCAAGGCGAATTACATGTATGAATATGGTAGTGTCTCTCTTGAGAGGAACCCGGTATTCACCTTCGACACACCCGGCACCTATACCATAACCCAGAGGATCACGAAATCATGTACCGACCCGGAGGCAGGAACCATCGGTGAAAAGCCTTCGGTAGTGGCAGCGCAAATCCGGGTAACCTCAGAAACCTATTCAGCAGAACCGGGTGGCAGGATCTCCCAGACCGCCACAACCGTGACATCCGAAACACCGGGAGATATAACAATGTACGCAGCTGCAACAACGACCGCACCTGCCCTGTCGTCGTCCTCTGTTTCCTTCCCGCAGGACAGCACCGGGGCAGCAGCGGCGATGATATCCCCCGGCACCGGCACGATCTCCGTGACAACGGACCCGGCCGGCGCCTCGGTCTGGGTCGATGACGTGAAGTGGGGCGTGAGCCCGGCAACCATCCCGGGGCTTGCAGCCGGCTCCCATACCCTCCGCCTCGAAAAGGCGGGATACCAGAACATCAGCGTGCCGGTAACCGTCCCTGACGGAACGACCGCGGGATACTCGCTTGCGCTCGAACCGGTATCCGGCAGCGGTGCGGCGGGGATGCTTCCGCTTGTTGCCGGGGTTCTTGTCGTAATCGCCATAGGCGGGGCCGGTCTTTACCTCTTCACAAAAAAGAAGAAAGCGCCGTGACTTTTCCCGGTATACCGGATAATAATCCGTCTTTTTTTATCCGGTCCGGATATCACCGGGCCAGTTCCCGCACGGTCGTGATATTGCCCCGGTCGTCCCGGCGCTCATCCACCGGGGTCTCGCAGACCATGGGGAGCTTGCGCAGGGTCCGGCGGTGCAGGATGTGCCATAACCCATCCCCGCCGATGAAACCCCTACCTCGTGACGCTGGTCCGGTACGCGTTTTTTGGCACCGCCATCTCGAACCGTGCGCCGGTGCCCGGTTCGCCGTTTTCCCGGATCGTGATGCCGGTGATCCCGAGGACCTCCCGGGAAAGGAACAGCCCGAGACCGGTATTCCTGCCAAAATCCCGTTCAAAGATCCGTTCCTTCTCGCCTGCGGGTATGCCATCGCCATCGTCCTGGCACACGATCAGGAGTCCGTCACCGGATTCCTGCGCAAAAAAGCGGATGGCCGTGCTCTTCCTGCCGTGCCGGATGGCGTTGTCCACGAGGTTGTAAAAAACCCTGGCGATAAGCGGGTCGGCGAACACTTCTGTTGCGGGGGGAAGATCGTTCTGCAGCCGGATCATTCCCCGGAGCGCATCGTTTGCTGCAGCGCCTGCAAGGGCATGGCAGTTCTGCCAGACGGGGGCATGGACCCCGATCTCTTCGTATTCCCGGGTGAACTGGATCAGGGACGAGATGGTGTGCGCAGCAGCGAGGGCCTTCTGGAAATGTGCCCTGAACAAAGGATCCGCCTGGCCGGTATCCAGTACCTGCAGGTATCCCCGCAACAGCGTGAGCTGGTTGTTGATATCGTGGCGGGTGATCTTCGAGAGCAGGCTGAGTTTTTTGTTTACATCCCGCAGCGCCGCCTCCGCCTCCTTGTTTGCGGTGATTTCGCGGAATGTCCAGATCCTCCCGTAGTTGTGTCCTTCCCTGTCCAGGACCGGGGCCGAGTGCCGGTCAAATACCCTCCCGTCGGTCAATTCGACCTCGTCACGGCTCGTCTCGTCCGGATGATCGTAGAGATAGGCAATCTTCTTCACAAACCGTTCCGGGTTCCTGGTCATCTGCATGGCATGGCGGATCTGCGTTTCATCGTCTTCGTTTTCCACAATGCCTTGGGGGAGCTTCCAGAGGTCAACGCACCGCTGGTTCTGGAGGATCTTTTTTCCGCCCCTGTCCACGATCAGGATGCCGTCGGGGGAAGAGTTGACCTGGGCCTCAAGCAGCGCTGTCTTGTAGTGCACCGCCTCCTCTGCCAGTTTGCGTTCGGTGATGTCCCGGCCCACCGACTGGTATTCGGTAATAGTCCCCGAAGGATCAAAGATGGCACGGTCGCTCCACCGCTGCCACTGGATACTGCCGTCCGGCATCACGATCCGGTGTTCGATCGTACCGACCGGATGGTCCGGGGTCAGGGAAGCAAAGAACGCGTGGAGGCACTTTTGGTCCTGAAAAGGGATCTCCGGCCGGAAGCGGTGCCCGAGGAGTTCCCCGCGTTTCAGCCCGAAATACCGGCAGTAGGCTTCGTTGACAAAGACATGGGTGCCGTCGGGTAAAAAGCGGGAGATGAATTCGGTCTGGTCCTCGATCACGTTCCTGTACCGCTGCTCGCTCTCCCGCAACAGGGCCTGGTTTGTTGCCAGTTCATCGTAATTCTGCCGGAGTTTTTCTTCCGCGGCTTTATGATCCGTGATATCGGAATACATGGCAAAGGAACCCTTAAACGTACCGTCGGGATCCGAAAGCGGGGTCGAGGATACCTGCAACCACCGGATACTCCCGTCCCTGGTAACAAAGCGGCGCTTGTACCGGCCGCTCTTCCCCGACCTGTGCTCTTTTATCCGGGAGGTGATGACGGGGATATCTTCCGGCACCATGAAAAGAGCGATGTTTTTCCCGATCATCTCTTCGGGCGAATAGCCGTGCATCTCCGCCATCCGGCGGTTGACATAGACGATTTTGAGATCTTCGTCCAGCTGGGAGATACCTTCGCCCGTGGTCTCGACGATCCGGCGGTACCGCTCCTCGCTCTCCCTCAGTCTCTCCTCCACGAGGTTGCGGTCGGTGATGTCCCGGATGGACTCGATTGCGCCGGCAAGGTTCCCGCTCTTGTCAAAAAGGCGGCAGGCCTTTCCCCAGAGACGGACCGGGTTCCCCTGCGGCCTCGTAATGATGGTTTCAGCCGTCAGCATCGTGGCGTCATGGATGGTGTAGAGATACTTCTCCTTCTCGAACGTTTCGTCAGGATTCAGGACAAGGTCGATGAGGAGCGGCCGTCTATCGTGGTAAAACGGGAGGGCATATGCATAATCGCTTTTTCCCAGGATGTCTGCCATGCTGACCCCCGTTATCCCCTCCATGGCGCGGTTCCACGCGATAACGGTCCCTTTCGTGTCGATCGCAAAGGTGGGATCGGGCAGGAAATTGATGATGTCCGCTTCCCGGCGTTCATGGTCCCGTATGCTTGCTTCCGCACGCCTCTGCTGTACTGCCAGGCGGACCTTGTGGGCAAGCTCGGCGAACTGTGCCACGGGATCCCCGCCTTTCTGGAGATAAAAGTCCGCCCCTTCGTTGAGGGCCTGGATGACAATCTCTTCCCGCCCCTTCCCGGTGAAAAGGATAAACGGGATGGTGTTTCCCATGCCCCGTACTTTTTTCAGAAAACCGATCCCATCCATGACCGGCATCTGGTAGTCCGCGATGATGGCATCGTAGGTTTTGGTCTCCATCAGCGCGAGCGCGTCCGGTGCAGAGGCGATGGTGTCGACGCTGAACTGCCCGTCTTTCTCAAGGAAGAGTCTGCCGACATCGAGCAGGGCGGGTTCGTCATCGACATAGAGAACGGAATACACGTCAGGATCCCCGTGAATGATAACAGGACTTCACACTCCGTGGTATAAAATATTTCTTTATCCCGGTTTCCGGATAAAATGTACCGCAGGTTACCCGGCCCGTTCCCCCACCGGTGCGACAGTGCCCCGGTCGTTGCAGCGCTCACGGGCCCATGGTTCGCAGGTTAACGGGAGCGGCGGGATAACGCGGTGGCGCAGGATGTGCCGGGAACCGTTCCTGCCGGCAAAATCCCTGCCGGCCTGCCCGTGCCGGCCAGGGCCGCATGGCAGGTTGCCCCGGCTGCCTCTGAACGGTCTCCTGACGCGCCCGCAACCGGGGATCGCCGCATGGCGGAGCGGTTGTCAGATACCGAGGGAAGTTATCTGGTATCTGAAAGCATACCCTGCATCCCGTGCTTTTTTTTCCACGACCCCGCGTATCGCCTTAAAATCGAAGGTATAGGAATATTTTTTCCCGAAAAGGTCCGACTGCTCCTGGATGGTGCCGTCTCGGGGCCCCATCCCGGTGGTATAGGTCTCTATCCTGAACCCGAAACCCGGGCTGCTGTCAAACCCCCCGCCTCCCAAAAGGCCGGATCCGGATTCCGTGAGCAGTTCCGTAAACCGGACTTCCCGCAGGTCTGCGTTGATCCGGTATTTCGCACGGTAGACAAGGTTCTGTTTTGAGAAAAAGGACGTTCGTTGTGCAACAACATATTCCACGGAAAACAATCCGTCCGTCTCAGAGATCTTCGCCGGCAATGCGGCAAACACCTGCCGTATCTCTTCTTCCAGATTCATGGTTCCTGCTCTCCTGTGTGGTATACGATCTTTTCCCTGCGGGTCTTTGCGGTACGTGCGGTGCCTGCCGCAGCCATTGTCAGGCCGCCAGTTCCCTTACCTTTGCGATATTGCCCCGGTCGTCGCAGCGCTCATCGACCGGCGTTTCGCAGATTAACGGGAGCGACGCGATAACGGTGTTGTGCAGGATCCGCCCAAAGCCGTCCCCGCCGATGAAACCCCTGCCGATATGCTCGTGCCGGTCAAGGCCGCTGCCCCGGTCCCCCTTCGAGTCGTTGAGGTGGATGACCCGGAGGCGGCCAAGGCCTACCTGCCCGTCGAACTGCGCAAGGGTGTCCCGGAGCCCCCCGTCCGTCCTCAGTTCGTAGCCGGCGGCAAACGCGTGGCAGGTATCGAGACAGATCCCGACCCGGCCGGGAAACGCGAGCTGATCCATGATCGCCCCGAGGTGCTCGAAGGAGCTCCCCACGCTGTTCTTCTCGCCCGCGGTGTTCTCGAGGAGGAGCATCACGTTGTTGTCGGCGCCTTCAAGCGCCGTGCTTACCGCCCTGATCACCCGCATCCTCCCGCCCGCGATCCCGTCCCCGAGATGGTGGCCGAGGTGGGTGACGAGGTACGGGATGTTGAGCCGGCCGCAGCGGGAGAGCTCGGCAGTGAGGGTGGCGACGGACTTCTCGTAGATCTCCGGTCTGGGCGAGGCAAGGTTCGGGAGGTAGGGCATGTGGTCCACCGGGAGGATGCCGGTGGTCCTGACCTTTGCCCGGAACTTGTCCGCATCCTCGTCCGACAGGGGCCTGTACCCCCAGCCCCGGGGGTTGCGGGAGAAGATCTGGAAGACATCGCACCCGGCATCCTGTGCCCGGTCAACCGCGAGGTCGAGCGACCCGGCAATCGAGACATGCACGCCGACTTTTACCATGGACTCCATCCTGCCCTGCACGGGCATTTCCTGATCAGATCGGGGCGTGCAGGATATTAGGAAGTTTGGATCCTGCCCTGTCCGGGCAGAGGGGCCCCCGGCCCCTGCGGGCGGATGGGTACCTTTGCCCCGTCCCGGCACGCCTTACCGGCCCGCCGGAGCCGGATTCACCGGTCCGGCGTATGCGGCTGCATTGCCCCCCCGTACCGTCTCGTCCCGAGAGAGCGCAGGGGTTTTCCGGTTGCATTTTTCGGAATTGCATCCACGAACCGGATCCTGCGGGGGACCTTGAACTGGACCAGGCGGTCGAGAAGATACCGGCGCAGCTCCTCTCCGGATATAAGGGGATCTGCCCGGACAACCATTGCCTCGATATCCTCGCCAAGAACGGGATCGGCGACCATGAAGCTCATCGCATCCGCCACGCCCGGGTGCGATCGCAGGACGGAATCGATCTCGGCCGGCGAGATCTTCTCCCCGCCTTTGTTGATCAGCTCCTTCTTGCGGCCGGTGATGAACAGGTATCCCTCATCGTCGAGGTATCCCAGGTCGCCGGTGTAAAACCAGCCGTTGTGGAACGCCAGCTCGTTCTCTTCCGGGGCATCCAGATAGCCGCCGATCACCACCCGCCCCCGTATCGCGATCTCGCCGGTTGTTCCGGTCCCGGCCGGTTCGCCGTTGTCGTCCAGGATTTGCACGGATTCGATCACCGGGATGCCGACCGACCCCCGTTTATAGGGTACATTCCGGCTGATAAACGCGGCTTCCGTCATCCCGTACGACTCGATTAAGGGGGCGCCCGCCAGCATCTCCAGTTCATGCCGGACCTCGTCGGGCATGTAAGCCGACACCGTGCCGATGAACCGGAGTGAATTATCTGCCAGTTCTCCTGCCGGGACCTTTTTTAACTCCTGCAGGATTGCCTGGTGGAGTGCAGGTACGCCCCAGTAAAAGGTGGGCTTCTCCGTTTTGAGCAGGGGAACAAAATCGGAAGGGATGAAATCCCTGGTGCAGATGACGGTCCCGCCGGCGAGCAGCGGTGCGAGAAGCGTACTGAGCAGTCCCAGCCCGTGAAAATAGGGGACGATATGGAGGCTCCGGTCTTCCGTTGTCATCTGATTCAGGTCACGGGACATGTGCGTGATCCTGCTCAGCAGTTCCTGGGAATACGGGACGATTTTTGGTGCGGACGTGGTACCCGACGTCAGTATCAGCGTGGCGGTATCCGCGGGAAGGCCGTATACTGCGCCGGCCGGCTCCCGCATCAGTCCTGCGTCCAGGGTAAATCTTCCGGCTTTGCCGGAAACGGCAGCCAGTCCTATGACCGGTATGCCGTGCGCTTCTGCTGCCGGCCGTGCAGCGGTATCCGAATTCCGGTGCACAACAACCGCGGCCGGTCTGAACTTTGAGAAATAGGTGTCGAATTCCCGTTCCTTGTTCTGGGGATTGAGCGGCAGGCACGTAAAACCTGCCATGACCGAGATGATACTGACCGCGGTTTCAGGACACGGGGGCGCTGTCACGGCAATCCGGTCGTTCCGGTTAAATCCCATGGAACAGAGCGCCTGTACCGTATCCTGGACCTGCAGGCGGAGATCGCGGTAGGTGAGCGGCTGGTATCCCGGGGATACAATCGCCGGATGGTCCGGGTCCTGGCCGCCGCCAGACAGCATGTCCGAGAGGGTCACAAGTCCGGGAGTATTCATGGGTGTACATCTCATTGATGCAGATTGCCAAAATAAGTATCCTGTCCTGTAAAAAGAGGAGCAGGTCCGCATCCCTGCCGCCCGGTACAACGGGGCGGAGCTTTTCGGGGTCTGTTCCCCTGCCCCGTCCGGGAGGCCGGCCGGTCCCTGCGGTGGCACCCTGCCTGCCGGTCCCTGCGATGAGTGACCGGCAGCGAAGCGGGAGAAAAGACCCCCATTCGTCGAAACCTATAATACCGGCTCACCCTATTGTGTAGTATACAACCCGGGGTACGGAATCCGGAACTTCCGGGGAGTGGTGATGTGGAATGGCAGGAAACCGGTATGTAGGGATCATCCTTGTCCTCGGGATGGTTGCGATCGTATGCGGCACCGCGGGTGCTGATGGTGTGGGGATCATTGCGGAAACACATGTGACGTCGGGGGCGGAATATCCTGCCTGCACAGCGCCGTGCGAATGCATGGCGGAGAGCGCCGCCATAGCACAGTGGGGCGCGACCGGGTACGAGATGTGCAGCAAGTCCATCTGCGGGCAGAGCGCAGACGCGATGGTGCAGTACCATTGCATCCACCAGGCCGGGAGCACGGTATCGGCAGTGACCTCCGCACCAACACAGGTGCCCGTTTCGGGCACGGCGATACCCGTGTCATCTGCTGCTGCCGCAACAACGCAGAAATCCCCGGCGGGTGTTGCCACGGGCCTTGCCGCGATCGGCGCCGCCCTGCTGGCTGCCGGCCCCGTGAGAAGAAAATAATCCCCTTTTTTTTTAAAAAAAAGCCCTGCAGCTGCCGGCACGCCCGGGGTTTCCAGGGGGCACCTGAAAAGACCATGAGGTTTTTCCTGCCGGCGGGGGCCGGGATGCGGCAGGGAGACAGAGCCCGCCCGCGGTACTTCTTTATAGGGTGCCCCACAACCAATCCCCATGGAAAAGAAACAACAGGCCGCAAAGGTGAAACGCGACTGCCCGATCTGCGGGCAGTGCCAGGCCTCCAGCATCAGGATCCGGCCTGACGGGAGCTATCGCTGCAACCGGTGCGGGTACGACAGTGCAAAAGGGAGTAAATGAGGAAGAGGAGCAAAGCCGGATCTCTCATGGTCCTCTCCCGGACCGGCCGGATCCCTCCCTTGGCCGGAGCACCCGGACGCGGGCAGGTTATCCGTTCTGCATGAAATGCGTCTCCCGCAACGATCATGAGCGATCTTTTCGTCCTGTGTACGTTCCTCTCGTCTGCCTTCTTCCTTGTTTTACGGCAGCCGTATGCCGCTCTTGCCGGCTGGGCCTGCATCGTGCTCAACCTCTGGCCGGAGGTGCCGGCATTGCTCCATAAAAAAACAATTTCCTGTACCCGGCGCCGGCCCTCTTGTCCCTGCCGTTCCCTGCCATCACGGCAGGACGCCTCCTCCGGGAGGATCCGGTTGTCCTCCGGCTCTCCCGTGCTGCCGTGTTTTCCACGGTCATCCGGGTCCCGTTTGCCGTTATCCTCCTCCTCCGCGATGCACTGATCCCGGTTGTGGTTCCGCATGCCTTTGCAGCCATTGCCCACCCTGGCCACCGCCCGCACAGGGTGGCATGGGACGCGTTTTCTGAGCATGCATTCGCCCTCCGGATCGTACCCGGCTGCACGGGGATTATGGCGATGGCGCTCATGCCCGGTGTCATCTCCAAGATGGAAAACCCCCCGGCGCGGCAGGCTTTCGTTGCGTTCCTGCTCGCGGTCCCGGCCCTCTTCCCTGCAAACCTGTTCCGGGTGGTTGTCGTGTTCATCGCGGTCTCCGGCACCTGGTCTGCCGGGTTCCCCGATCCTACGGGTACCGGCGATGCGAATTTCTTCCGGGCCCGCAACGTGATTGCGGAGGGGCTTGCGGTCCTCTTCCTCCTCGTTCCGGTGTGGGCGCTGGTCCGGATCATCCCCCGGCCCGGGGTCTTTGCCCGGGCACCGGCCGGGGTGTACCGCGACCGGCTCGTGAGGCCGGCTGCCCGTTACGCGA
>Ga0209099_1002509_pt1 | contig 16068 bp, 15 predicted proteins | sample AD_JPNHW2_MetaG_FD_184430 | JGI IMG/M metagenome (GOLD analysis project Ga0209099, IMG submission 184430) | Active sludge microbial communities of municipal wastewater-treating anaerobic digesters from Japan - AD_JPNHW2_MetaG (SPAdes) (version 2) | ecosystem: Engineered > Bioreactor > Anaerobic... | reverse complement strand
TCGACAAAACGCCTGTAAAAGAGCTCTTTACAAATGAGAATTACAAAGATGTCAAAGAACAGTATTATAATCAGTTGTTATTCAGCTAGTTTAAAGTGGACACTAGTGATTTTTGGTTCTAAGTCGTCATAACTATCAAAACATTCATATTTAATGAACAAGGCATAAATTTTAGAACAGATGAGTTCGTTTTGACATTGATCAGGAGTTTCAGAAATGAGCTATAAAAGCAAACTACTTAGAATAAGTGATGCATTAAACTTGCTGAGAAAGCGACTAATTAAGTCTGCTGATTCGGTTGGAATTTTGACTCTGGCGGCTAGTTTCTTCATTTTTATTTTCCAGATAGGATTTCTTCATAAGCCTCACGAACTATTTGTGATTGGCAAGCTCTATAACGTAATGTTAGGTTTGCTTTTTGTTTGCCTTACGATAAGGTTGTTATTAAGGAGAAGAAAAAACCAGGGAATAAAACTTATAGCAACAGAATTGGCGTTGGTATCTGTTATTCTGCTGATACTTGACGCAAGGATGAGTTTAACAGGATTTGAATGGGCATCTTCAGTATTGTATGGCTTTTTTAATCATAATGCATCTATATATATGGTGCTATTTCTAACCCTAATTCTTGAGATATCTAGTAGTACATTGAAACTAAGCAATAGAAATACGAACCCGGGGCTTCTATTCTTAATAAGCTTTGTATTGCTTATTTTAATTGGAACCGGCTTACTTATTTTGCCAACTGCGAGCTATACAGGCATAAGCTTTACCGATGCTTTTTTTACCGCAACAAGTGCTGTATGCGTTACCGGACTTGTTGTTGTGGATACTGCGACTTGTTTCACTCCAATTGGCAAGGTTATTATCATTGTGCTCGTGCAACTTGGCGGCCTGGGAGTTATGACATTTACGAGTTTTTTCGGATATTTTTTCAGAGGAGGTGCTTCGTTTGGCAATCAATTTCTAATTAAAGAATTGATCAATGAAGAGAAACTCGGTGAGATATTTAAGACTTTGGTGAAGATATTAATACTTACTTTCTCAATCGAAGCCATAGGTGTTGTCTTAATCTATTCCACGGTGGATCCAACATTATTTGATGGCAAGTTACCCAGACTTGGATTTGCTGTTTTTCATTCCATCTCGGCTTTTTGCAATGCCGGATTTTCGACGCTTTCAAATGGACTAAATGAAATCGGATATAGACATAACTACAATCTCCACTATACCATAGGTATTCTCATAATGATCGGAGGGTTGGGATTCCCGGTTGTATTTAACTTTTATAAGTTAATAAAACAATTTTTGATCAATAAGTTAAGGGTCATATCAAGAAAAGGTATGAGAAAGCACTACCCGAGGATAATTAATGTAAACACGAGATTAGTAATTATTTCAAACGTAGTGCTTTGGCTGACAGGGTTTATCTTTTTCTTTTTTAATGAGAATCATCATGCATTAGATGCTCTCTCATTACAAGGGAAAATTGCAGGTTCTTTTTTTAATGCTGTAACAACTAGGACAGCAGGGTTCAACACAATAGATTTGACAACTCTGACCAGCCCAACACTACTTGTGATCATTTTTTTAATGTGGGTAGGAGCATCACCAGCTTCGACAGGTGGAGGTATAAAAACAACCACATTGACAGTTGCGGTTTTGAACTTTTTCAATCTTTCGAAGGGAAAGTCGAGGATTGAGATTTTTGGGAGAGAAATAGCGCATGAATCAGTGAGGAGGGCCTTTGCTATCATCTTTCTTTCGCTGGTCGTTTTAGGGCTCAGTGTGCTGTTATTAGTTTACACTGATGGAGAATTGGGGATATCTAATATCATATTTGAAGCGATATCAGCATTCGGCACTGTAGGGTTATCGCTTGGGATCACTGGACATCTTTCAATTGCAGGGAAATGGATTATCGTAATAACAATGTTTTTGGGAAGAGTAGGGACACTGACGATTCTGGTCAGTATTTTCAGGAAATTTAATACGTATCTTTATCATTACCCAAAAGAGAACATACTAATTAACTAATTCCAGGATTATGAAATTCATTATATTCGGGCTGGGGGACTATGGTTCAGTACTTTCGACAAGGCTGACCTCACTTGGCCAGGAAGTAATTGGCGTTGATGCTGATTGTTCGAAAACTGAAATCCTGAAAGACGTTGTCACACAAACCATATGCCTCGATAGCGCAAATGAGCAGGCTTTGACGACTTTACCTTTAAGAGATTGTGATTATGCGATTGTAGCCATTGGGGAAGATTTTGCCTCATCGGTCAAAACTACAGCTTTACTAAAACAGGCAGGGGTCAAATATCTAGCTAGCAGGGCAATAAACCCATTACACAGAAAAGTGCTAGAGACATTGGGCGTTGACCGCATTCTTCATCCGGAAAATGAATCGGCTTCAAGGTTTGCCGATAGTATTCTATTGCCTGAGTTTATTAATTCTTTTGATATTTCAGGTGATTATAAAGTTGTAGAATTACGGCTAAATGAGAGATATGCTGGTATGATGGTCAGTGAGGTAAATCTTAAAGAAAGATATTCATTAATTCTTCTAACAATCATCAGGGCAGAAAAAACTAAATCAATTTTTGGCCACGATAAGAAGATAATAAAGGCAATAGGAATACTTACAGAAGATCAAAAACTTGAAAAGGGAGACCATGTAGTGTTATTTGGCAATCTTAAAGACCTTGACAATTTTGTAAGGAAAGAAGAATATTAATTATTCATGGCGTCAACTGATGTTTTATGAAAAACTAGTTCAACCCGTGTTCCAATGTTCTCCTGGCTAAAAACCTCCATTTGGACATTATGAATCTGCAAAATCTTAGTAACTAAGGACAGTCCGATTCCGAATCCGCTTTTATATGTGGCATTTGATGCCCTGCTGAAAGGCTTGTAAATATCGTTAACCTCGGACGCAGGAATACCGATGCCTTTATCTGAAATTATTAATTTGATGTACTGATCGAAAGCAGAGAGTTCGACAGATACATCTTCGGATGAGAACTTGCAGGCATTATCAATCAAATTCTTCATAGCTATTTGTAACATGTTGTAGTTGCAAAGAAATATCAGATCTTCAGGGTTTTCGGGAAATTGAATTTTTGTTACTATCCTGCGTTTCTTATAACGAACCTTTACTTCATGAATAGCATCATATAGAATCTCGTCAATCCTGGCATTGGAGAAATTGATAGAATTATTTGAGTTGGATTGCGCCAAGTCAAGCAAACTGTTTAGTTGTGAGTTTAACTTTCTAAGATCATTAATTAAAGTAGATAAGAATTCGTTATGTTCCAGGATTGAATGGTCGGAATTTAGAAAATATTCAGATTCAGCAATAATGACAGAGACAGGTGTTTTAAGCTCATGAGATGCATTAGAAATAAAATCTCTTTGATTTTTAAATGATGATTCTAACTTTTCAAGCATCTCGTTAAATGTCATAGCAAGCTTCTCAATCTCGTCTTTACCATCACCACTTTCTAGCCTTCTATTCAGGCTGGAAGAATCTATTGCTTTGACAGAATCGACAATCGCAGATATGGGTTTTATAGCCTTTTTAGAGAACAGATATGAGAGAAGGACAGAGAGCCACAAACTAAACAAAACACTCCAGAAGAGAATCTGGATAAGTTCATGTAAATAAACAGATCGTGTTTTATCATAAGCCATGACAAAGACATAATTTATTTTATTGTCCATGCGATGTTTATAAAACACCCCGTCTTTCCCTGAGTTTGAAAAAAAACTTTCTGAGCCTGAAGAAACGTTTGAATTAATAACTTCGCGAGACAATACTTTAGTTTGATTACTATATATTATGTTCAATGATGTATCGGTAACAACGATTTCTTCGTCCTGCCAATAGAAAGTTGACTGATGTATTTTCTTTAAGAGAGTAGAATCTATTTCTTTAACGTCGATGAGCAGAATTGCTGTATTTTTTGCCCTGTTCAGCAAGTTATTCCTGAACTTCTCGCGTTGAGTGGAATAGGTAAAATAATATACCAGTAAGGCAAAGAAAAGCAGTATGCCTGCTTCAATAAACATAAACTGAAAAGAAAGCCTGAGTTTAATATTCATACTGGATTAAATTTCTTTTTCACTACAATAGAAGCCAAATCCGAATTTCGTATGGATTAGTTTTGTTTCATAATTCTTATCGATTTTTTTCCGGAGATAGTTAACATATACATCAATAACATTTGTACCGGGATCAAAATCAATACCCCAAACCTGACTAATTATAAACTCACGAGTGAGTAATTTGCCCTTATGTTTCAGAAATACCTCAAGCAAGTGGAATTCTTTAGCAGTCAGGTCAATCTTATTGCCAGACCTGATGACGGTTTTATTAGACATGTCCATCTTCAGGTCAGCAATTTCAAATGTTTGAACACCTACTTCTGCATCGGACCTTCTCAGGAATACATTGATGCGGGCTAATAATTCCCTGATTTCATAAGGTTTAGTGATGTAATCATCTGCACCGGCATCAAAACCTATCATTTTATTATCAATAGTGCCGAGGGCAGTGACCATGATAATTGGCACTGCATTATCTACTCTCCGAATCTCTTTGCAGAGATCATAACCGTTTATAAGAGGAATGTTTATGTCGAGAACAATCAAGTCAAATTTGTTTGTTTCGATGAATTGTCTGCCCATATAACCATCGGTAGCCACTTTGACCTCATATCCTGCTTCCTCAAGTTGTTTTTGCAGTATATCAGCTAGTCTTATTTCATCCTCAACAACAAGTATGAATGCTTTAGACATAAAAATGATTTCCTACAAAAATACATTAAGAATCTAATGATTTAGACTCTTATTAGATTCTAATATCAAACTAATGAAATCCTTATGTGGTAAAACATCATGGTGATTTACTTTTATCACAACACAATGAAAATATCCGGTACACTGAATAATAAAAGTATGAAAGCCAGAATAATAAGGAAAATGTCTTGGTGCAGCAAGGGAATCCGAAACAAGTACTCAAGGATGAAGAAAAGAGATATATTGTTGGTAAAATTTACTGATAACAGAAGGAGATCATGGATAGGTGAATTTGAAATGGATGAGAAGGATGGACTTTGCAAAGTATTGACATTTGATCGGTCGCCTTATGGATTGGTTGTTGCAAATGGAAGAGGGTACATTGTGAACCTTGAAGAGAGACTAACCAAAAATGATTTTAAAAAAAGTAAAAATATTGTGAGTATAATGAAAACGAGCAACCCTGAATTATTGATTGCAGGAACAGAGAATGATATTTTTACGGTTGACACTGATGGCATGATACATGAGATAGTTCCAGATTTTGATGCAAGATGGTTTTTTCTGACAGATCAAACCGGGAGTGAAGTTAATGGCAGGATAGAGTCAGATGTAAATCAATATGAGAAAGAAATACCTTTTATTGTTGACCTTTTGAATTTGGAGCTAAAGGTTGATTACTAGGATTCTCGTAAACAAACGTAGCGATGCAACAAACGCATGCAAGCCGTTACAATAACATAGTAAAAATTCATTATAAAACCATGTATAATCATTAATAGTTTGGGTCATGAATAAAAGAAAAATGCCTGTAGAACTCTTGATCTTTGTCTTTTGGGCTGTTGTTATCGGGATGTTGATTGCAGTAAAAATAATATTCTTCTAAAACCGGTAAAATTAGTTAGTAGTCATGAAAAGAACTCCCGGAGAAAACAGAAAGCCTGTTATAGCGGTGCTTGGAGCAGGACACGGCGGATTAGCCATGGCAGGCCACCTTGCATTTATGGGATATGAGGTTCGGTTATTCAACAGGGGGGAGGAGCGGCTATGGGGAGTCAGGTCATCGGGGGGGATAGAGATAACAGGAGAAATAAACGGTTTTGGGTCAATTCGGATTGTTACTACCGAGATAAAGGAGGCAATTGAAGGGGCCAATTTTATTATGGTTGTTGTACCAGCAGTTGCCCATCGATTCATGGCTGAAAAAGTTGCACTGTATCTGAAAGATGGTCAGATAGTTGTGCTTCATCCTGGAAGGACGCTCGGAGCGCTGGAATTCAGACAGGTGTTGAACTCAATGAAAGTTAAGGCAGATGTGATAATTGCTGAAGCGCAGACATTCATATATGCTTCACGGGTTATTGGACCAGCCCAGGTAAAAATATTTGGCATTAAAAACACTATACCTGTGGCTTCGGTAAGGGCACACCTTATACCGTTTGTGATTAATCAATTGAGAGGTCTATATCCAAATTTTGTACCTGGTGATAACATTTTCAAAACCAGTTTTGATAACATCGGAAGTGTTTTCCATCCAGCGCTGTGCATCCTGAATGCGGGATGGATTGAGGATGATGCTGAATTTCAATTCTATCATGAAGGGGCTACAGAATCAGTAGTAAAGGTGCTGGAAAAAGTGGATGAAGAACGTATTGCTGTGGCAGAAGCTTTGGGAATACAAGCAATTAAAGCCAGGCAGTGGTTCTACATGGCTTACAGCACTGCAGGTAATACCCTTTTTGAATCTATGCGAAAAAATCCCGGTTATAGAGGAATAATGGCACCAAGGACATTAAAAATGAGATACATTGAAGAAGATGTACCCTGCAGTTTAGTACCTATTTCAAGTGTCGGAAAGATGTTCAAAATACCAACACCAACCATTGACTCACTCATTCATTTAGCATCAATATTAAATAATACGGACTATTATTCGAATGGAAGAACGGCTGAGAGGCTAGGTATACATAAAATGAACTTACGAGAGATGAGGCTGCTCGCAATTGGTGAACAGATACCATTCAGGAAGGGTGCATTACAATGAAAAGAATGAAGAAAATACTTGGAGCAGCGATTGGTAATTGTGTACATGTAGCCGGATTATTCCATTTTTTAAAATTGGCGGAATCAGAAGGTTATGTAACCTGTAACCTGGGACCTGCAGTGACCATAGAAAGACTGATCAAGGAGATACAACGAGAAGAACCCGAATTAATAGCCATAAGTTACAGACTGTCACCAGATGTCGCACAAAGTTTATTTGAGAGTTTAAAAGCTGAGATTCAGAATGCAGGATTAAAAAATCTTAAAATACTATTTGGAGGCACACCTCCGGTATGTGAGGTTGCACGTGCATCGGGACTGTTTTTAAAGGTATTCGACGGAACAGAAACCCAGAGGGAAATAGGACTTTACCTGCGAGGCGGGAAACTAAACCATAGCAGGACTCCTTATCCAGATACCCTTCTTGGCAGGATACAGCAAAAGTATCCTTACCCCATTTTACGCCATCACTTTGGAAGACCATCAATGATTGAAACAATCAAAGGTGCAGTGGCAATAGCCAAATCAGAAGTGTTGGATGTGCTATCGATAGGGCCTGATCAGAATGCTCAGGAATATTTTTTTCATCCTGAACTAATGACTAAAGAGCTTGAGGGCGCGGGAGGAGTGCCACTAAGGCGATCTGAAGACCTGGAAGAGATATACCTTGCAACGAGAACAGGGAACTATCCTTTGGTACGTTGCTATGCTGGTACGCAAGATTTGTTAAAGTGGGCCGAGATGAGTGTCAGGACGATACATAATGCCTGGGCAGCAATTCCATTGTGCTGGTACAGTGTAATTGATGGACGATCCAAGAGGACATTGGTGGAAGCGATAAGTGAAAATCAGCGCGTTATGAGATGGTATGCCGAAAGAGGCATTCCTGTGGAAGTAAACGAAGCACATCAATGGAGTTTGCGAGATGCACACGATTCTGTGGCCGTTGCTATGGCATTTCTAGCCGCTTATAACGCGAAACAAGCAGGGGTGAAGAATTATGTTGCCCAGTTTATGTTTAACACGCCGCCTGGTACTTCAGCAAGTATGGACATAGCTAAGATGCTGGCAAAAATAGAACTTATCGAGGAGCTTGAAGATACAGATTTCAAGATGATAAGAGAGGTACGTGGAGGCTTAGCTCATTTTTCGGCTGAGCCACAAATAGCAAAAGGTCAATTAGCAGCATCAGCAGTCATCAGTCTGTCATTAAAACCGCATATATTGCATGTTGTAGGCTTTAGTGAAGGTGATCATGCATCACTCCCAGAGGAGTTGATCGAAAGTTGCAATATTGTACATGGAGTGTTAAGAGATGTACTCCATGGATTTCCAGAGCTAAACTCGACTCCGGCAATCGTCCGGAGGAAGAACGAACTCAAAAGCGAGGCCATGAGCATACTTAAAGCAATGGAATCTCCTGCTTTTGGTCGCAGTAAAGATCCCTGGACAGATCCTGAAGTTATTGCAAGAGCGATCGAAAAAGGATTGCTTGATGCTCCACATTTCAAAGGAAATCCCTATCTCAATGGAAATGTAATAACCAGGGCAATTGATGGAGCCTGGTATGCAAGCGATTATTTCACAGGGGAACCAATTAATGAGACTAAACGAATATTAAACATTTTAAACAGAATATAATCTTAAAAACCAATATTTATGGCAGCAATAGCAGGCATATTTAAAACTGGACAAATTGAACTTGTTAGCAGAATGTTAGAAACCATGTCGCACAGGGGAGAATATGGAAAAGAAATTATTGAAACTAATGATGCAACGATAGGCATGATATGGACAAAGCATGAGAACGCCAGAACTAAGAGGCTGTTTGAAGAAAACATTTTCAGGGTTGGGCCAGGGTTCGGTCACCATGTAAAGGTTTCATTTGACGATAATAAACTCAGCATTGAAAGAGGAAAGGTAGGAGTTGTGCCATTGTATCTTGCCATGAATAATGATAGTGAAATTATGTTTGCATCAGAGGTAAAAGCTTTATTGCCTTTGAGCGAAAAAATAGTGGAGTTTATGCCCGGACAAATAATAAAGGATAATAAAATAGGTTCCTATTTCAACCTTGTAAAAGGTGAGCCGTTAGATATGAATCCGGAGGTGATTGCAAAAGAGCTTCTTGATTTATTAAAGAGAGCAGTTGAAAGAAGGATACAGAATAAAGATGTTGGAGCCTGGCTATCAGGCGGACTGGATTCGAGTGCTATGGCTGCTTTGGCAAGGCCTTATGTTCAGAAATTTTATTCTTTCGCCGGAGGAGTTAAGGGCGCACCCGACCTGAAATTTGCAAGAGAAGCAGCAGCCTATATTGGGACCGAGCATCATGAAGTCATCCTTGACAAGGAAAAAATGCTGAAGATTTTACCTGATGTGATCTATCAGCTGGAATCATTCGATGCTTTACTGGTAAGGTCGAGTATTGTTAATTTATCCGTGGCATGGGCCGCTTCAGATTATATAACAGATGTATTCTCGGGAGAAGGTGGTGATGAATTATTTGCAGGATATAGTTACCTGAAAGCATTACCTATGACAGAGCTGGATTCAGAGTTACTAGATATCATTAGCAGGTTGCATAACACGGCGTTACAACGTGTTGACAGGTCAGCCTCTGCATTTGGGTTGACTGCTCATGTAGTATTTGTTGACCCTGAAGTTGTTGATTATGCATTACGCATACCTGCTGAATACAAGATACGCAATGGCGTTGAAAAATGGATACTGAGAAAGTCAATGGCCGGGCTGTTGCCTGAAAGTATTCTAAACAGGCCAAAAGCTAAATTCTGGCAGGGAGCAGGCGTTGAATCTATAATTTCAGAACATGCAGAAAAAGTAATTCTTGATAGCAGCTTTCTGAGAGAAAGGGAGCTTCCTAACGGTTGGAAATTAAACACCAAAGAAGAACTTTATTATTACAGGATATTCAAGGAATATTTTGGAGAGCCGGAAATACTTGACTGGATGGGAAGAACCAAGGGTAGCCCAGTTGATAAGAATCATGGAATACATTAAACTCATTTTACATAGTTTCCTGATCATGTTTGCCATGGTAAATGCCGTGGGCAACTTGCCCATATTCGCGGAATTAACCATGAGTATGGGCAGTAAAGAAAGGAACCGATCATACTTAATAGCAGTAGCAACCGGAGGAAGTATCGTGCTGATATTTGCACTATTTGGTGACTTCATGTTACGAAATGTTTTTGTTATAAGTACATCAGCCTTTAAGATTGCCGGCGGTATCTTAGTGTTTATTGTTGCTGCAAAAGGAGTTCTGAGTGGGCAGCCCTCTGTAAAAAAAAATGAGAAAGAGAGAAGTGAAGTGGCAATATTTCCGATGGGATTCCCTTATCTGGCAGGACCAGGGACAATTCTTACCACTATCCTTCTGCTACAAATCAACGGCACTGTACTTACAATTGCTACAATAATGTTAGTTTACATTGCCATTGTGCCTGTTTTGCACATGGCACGGTGGGTTGAAAAAGCATTAGGGCGTATTGGTGTGTTGGTTATAGCCAGGATCTTATATATTTTCATTTGCGCCAAAGGAGTGAGTTTTATACTCGACGGCTTTCATATAAATGTCTGAAGATATTTAAGGAGTTCTCAGTAGGAAATATTAATCCAGTTTACTCTATTTTGGGCAATTAAAAAGTAATTAGTAAAGTAATGAAGGACTTAGATCAGACAGATAATATTTACTGAGAATGGAGTAATTTAGTAAAAAGTTTGTGGCTTAATAATAAAAGAGCATTCTTCAGACGCTGTATCCAGTAAACAGTATAATTGATGGAAATTTCAATCTTAATTTTAATAAGTTTTCTGCTAATACTGGCTTATATTTTTGATATTAGTTCGGCATTCACCAGGGTGCCTTCAGTGATCTTGCTTTTATTACTTGGCTGGGGAGTTAGGCAGGCAGCTGTGAACTTGGCCATTACTGTACCAGACTTAGCCTTCCTTCTTCCAATATTGGGAACCATAGGCCTGATTTTGATTGTATTGGAAGGAGCCCTTGAACTGGAGATCAACAGATCGAAAATAAGCATCATTAATAAGGCCTTTCTCCTTGCATTAGTGCCGATGGTGATTGTCGCACTTATCATTGCGACTGTGATAAATTATTATGAATTGGCGGATTTTAAAACATCTTTGCTTAACGCTATACCCTTTTGTGTGATTAGCAGTGCTGTTGCTATACCCAGTGTCAGGAGTTTACATAAGAGAACCAAAGAACTTGTTGTTTACGAAAGTAGTTTCTCCGATATTATTGGGGTGTTGTTTTTCAATTTCATTGCTCTGAATCAGGTAATTGATTCAGAAACATTCCTTGGATTTGGATATCAGCTTCTTATGATTGTTGGCGTTTCGTTTATTTCAATCCTGCTACTATCTTTTTTATTAAGTCGCAATAGCCATCATGTAACCTATGCACCAATAATACTCCTGGTAATTCTTATTTATGCACTTTCGAAACAGTTTCATTTACCCGGCCTGATTTTTATTCTTGTGTTTGGATTGTTTTTAGGAAATCTTGAAGAACTGAGACATTTTAAATGGTTTGAAGTATTCAAACCGGCGAAGTTTGAGAAAGAGGTAGAAAAGTTTAAGGACATTACTGCGGAAGTTACCTTTCTGGTAAGGGCATTATTCTTTATACTGTTCGGATACCTTATGGAGACAGAAGAATTACTAAATTTAGAGACGTTACCCTGGGCAACAGGAATAGTGTCACTCATTATTTTAATCAGGTGGTTTATTTTGAAAGTATTTTACCTTCCGGTGAAAGACCTTCTGTTTATAGCTCCGCGCGGATTGATAACAATTCTGCTCTTTTTATCCATTGTTCCGGATCAGGGTATTCCATTTATTAATAAATCAATTGTGATTCAGACTATTGTATTGTCGGTAATTATTATGATGACAGGACTTATGTTTATTCAGAAGCCGGGTAAGAAGCCTTTAAATCAGCAATATATGGAGGAGGTGTTTACCGGAGAAGAGTAGGATGAATCAAAGAAGTTTTCTTATAGAATTTTAAAGACTTTCTAATAAAATTATGATAACATCTTAGACTTGGCATATGTATGTTTGTATAAGTATAACCTTATCCGAATTAAATTGTGATGAAGACCTCAAAGAAATTTTCTGATTTTCTGATATATCTTTTTGTGATAGCAATAATCATCCTAATGTTAATTATTATGGCTTAAAGATAGTGCTTTCCAACGTTCATTACTATGATACGAGAGTACTATAGGTGACGTGTTAATGATATAATAATTAAAGGATTGTGGAATAAAATATTCGTTTAAGGCGATAATATTGATATAGAATGATATGGAAGAACTAAGAAACTTATTATCAATAGAAATCCTTCACACCGGAAAATATGTGCTGAAGGTCGATACCGTGCTCACGATACTATTACTTATTATAATAACACAAAATGCTCATCCGTTATTGTACCAGTAATTATCTGTCATTGCAATTGTAAGTCTGTCGAAAAGCCTTTCACCAAAGTATCTGCGATTGAGTTTATAGCAAAATTCATCCAGATAAAGCTGTAAGTACTTTCCTTTGATTTTATGGTAAATACCTAACAGAGTTCTCTTTGCGTTACTAATTGCAATATGCACCCAAGGCAATGTTTTAGTAGTTGTTTCTTTTGACGATTTTTCTGTGACATGAACTTCAACAAAGTTTGATATATCCACGTAGCTGGTACTTTTATCGCTAAACACAATGGTCTTTTCAGTAATACTTTCTTCAATGACCTGGTTAATCTCTTCTTTTAAATAGGATTCCAATACTTTCATCTTGAAATACCTACAATGATTTGATCTTTTGCCAGTTGCAACATCTTCTAACGGTGTGGACTCAGCCATGACAGCTACATTTACCTGTCTTTCGCTCCCTCTTCCACGCTTGAGTGATGTTCGGGATTCAGTATCAATTTCTGTTTCAAAGCACCCTTCGTCAAATTCAACCATATCGGTTAACTTATACAAGGCATCCCGGTTTCCCATTGCTTTACGGATCTTATGCATCATAAGCCAGATAGGCTCGTATCGTTTATGTCCTAGTTGCCTCTGCAGTTCGGTAGCCGATAAGCCTTTCTTTGAAAAACTCATGAAAGCCATTGCCAAATACCACTTCCTGAAAGGTAACTTAGCGCTTTCCATTACAGTCCCACTGCGAAGAGTGGTGCGGAATCTGCATTGAGTACACTGCCATTGCCATTTGCCTTGTAACCAATAATGATTTTTACTGCCACAACTTTTACAAATAATTCCTTCTTGTTCCCGAATCCCTTTAAAATGAAGCCTACAGCTCGTTTCATCTGGAAACTCTTCGATAAATTTGATTAGATTCACGTCAAAAAATTTTCAACAATATAATCAATTCTTGGAATTGTGGTAATTTTACGGATGAGCATATAACACAACTTATTTTATGGCTGATAAGAAAAGGATTATTGGGTAAACATAAGTACAAGAAACTGGATCATAGTAACTCTTATTCGCTATACCAGCTAATCAAATACATTTTGTGGATAATATCCATCATTTTGATACTTGATGCCGTTGGCATTAAAATTACAGTATTACTAGCAGGCGCAGCTGCACTTCTTGTTGGAATAGGGCTTGGTTTGCAGCAGACCTTTAACGATATAATCTCCGGAATAATTTTACTCATTGAAGGTACAACAAAAATTGGGGATGTGCTTGAAATTGATGGCGACATAGTTAAGATGCAGAGTATAGGCCTGCGAACATCAAAAGGGCTCAATCGAGATGATATTACTGTGATTATTCCAAATTCTGCCATTACAACTAATAAGGTCATTAACTGGAGTCACCAATCACAAAAAACCCGGTTCAGAATCGATGTTGGAACATCGTACAGTAGTGATATTGATCTGGTTATAAAGTTACTGGAGGAAAGTGCTTACGAACACCCTGACACTACTGATAAGGAAATGATTGAAGCCCGGTTGATCAATTTTGGTAATTCATCGCTGGATTTCCAGGTTCTTTTTTATAGCAGGAATGTTTTCAGAATTGAAAAAGTAAAAAGCGATATAAGGAGAATCATCAGCAGAAAATTCATTGAACACAATGTTACAATTCCTTTCCCGCAGCTGGATGTTCATTATAAATCGGATTCCAGAGTAAATCCTGTGGCTGACTGCTAATGAATAATTGGTTAATTGTGTTTTTCTAAATTAGAAGCTTATTCTGAATGAGCTAACATCAACACAATCGAAAATTGATATTATCTATCAGGTTATGAAAATTCAATCTTGGTGTATTGACTGATTAGCTATACAACAACCTGGCTAACGTATTTCTAACCATCTTCTAATTAAATTCTAATTGATACCTCTGCATTGATACTCTAAGTTTGTAAACAATTTACTCCGAAGTAAATACCAACATATTATAACATGAAAAAACCAAAAATTGCGATAGAGCTCTTGATTGCTCTCGTTTTTATTACTGTAATTGTACTGATGATTCTGGTAAAAGTATTCCTGGTAAAATAGGAAAGTCGCAACCCGGAGTAATGAAAACTCAGCGTTTCTTATTCTTAAGTGCTGATAATTAAACCATTGAATCCCAACCTGCCCTATTATGGAAATCATTATTGCCATCCTCTTTATCCTCGGGTATTTATTTATTGTGCTCGAGCACCAGTTAAACCTCAATAAGGCAGCAAGTGCTTTGTTAACAGGGGTGATATGCTGGGTTGCCTATGTTTTTATATCAGCCGACGCGCACCTGGTTAATGAGCAACTGCTTGAGCATCTGGGTGAGATATCGGGCATACTTTTTTTTCTAATGGGTGCAATGACCATTGTTGAACTCATTGATGCACATGATGGTTTTGAAGTAATTACCAAAGCCATAACGACGAACAGCAAGCGAAAACTGTTATGGATAACCGGGTTTCTGACTTTCTTCCTTTCAGCTGTGCTTGATAACCTGACAACCACCATCGTGATGGTAACCTTATTACGCAAACTTATTGCCGACAGGAACGAAAGGATGATGTTCACCGGTATGGTGATTATTGCAGCCAATTCAGGAGGAGCCTGGTCACCCATAGGAGATGTAACCACTACGATGCTTTGGATTGGCGGACAGGTAACTACCGGTAATATCATTATAAAACTTATTTTTCCCAGTTTGATATCATTGCTTGTGCCTTTGGTGGCATTTAGTTTCATGCTTAAAGGAAAAACCGGAGCTTTGCCTTCCACATATAGCAATAAGCCGATAACACCTTCTTATGAACGCAATGTTTTTTTCTTTGCAGGGGTTGGGGCATTGCTATTTGTACCGGTTTTCAAGACTATCACCCACCTGCCGCCATATATGGGAATGCTCTTCAGCCTGGGAATATTGTGGTTGCTTTCTGAAGTTTTGCATAAGGATAAAGATGAGGCAGAGAAGAGTCAGTACTCTGTGCTTCATGCCCTTAGAAAGATTGATATGTCAAGTGTACTGTTCTTTCTTGGTATTCTTACGGCCATTTCAGCGCTTCAATCTACAGGACTGTTATCGCAATTGGCAGCATTCATGGAAAAAGAGATTGGCAATATTAACCTGGTTGTAATCTCTATCGGGCTTTTATCAGCGATTGTTGACAATGTCCCCCTGGTTGCGGCGGCTATCGGTATGTATGATTTGCAAACCTACCCAACGGATCATTATTTCTGGGAGTTTCTGGCATATGCTGCAGGCACCGGTGGTAGCGCCCTCATCATAGGATCAGCCGCCGGGGTAGCGGCAATGGGTATGGAAAGAATAAACTTCTTCTGGTACCTCCGTAAAATAAGCCTTTTTGCTTTGCTGGGCTACTTTGCCGGGGCTGCTGTTTACATTCTTCAGGATGCAATATTGGCATTATGAATACATCTGCATTGATTTTCTGGCTCGCAACCACGCTGACTGTAACAATGCTGGCAGGATACTTTTTCTATAGAGTACTTACTGCGAAAAAGAAAAATGAACCGGATTCATTCTCTGAGAATGATCAAAAATCCAAATAGTTTTTAGCACCTGGTAACTGCAACCTCAGTTATTAGAGAGATATTGTTTCAGATTTAAAAAAAAGTGGGAGTAGAGGCAGATATTTGTCCGCCGGGTTCAAGCTGCACACCATCCCTGCCGGGAAGAGGCTTTGCGTGAAAGGGAATATTAA
>Ga0209099_1002505_pt1 | contig 16084 bp, 33 predicted proteins | sample AD_JPNHW2_MetaG_FD_184430 | JGI IMG/M metagenome (GOLD analysis project Ga0209099, IMG submission 184430) | Active sludge microbial communities of municipal wastewater-treating anaerobic digesters from Japan - AD_JPNHW2_MetaG (SPAdes) (version 2) | ecosystem: Engineered > Bioreactor > Anaerobic... | reverse complement strand
GTAACTACTACGGTGGTAACTAAAATACCAAAGTTTTCATTATACTTAGGTGGTGGCGTTGAAACTAACCTAAAAAGTATTGATGTTAACTTAGGAATAGACGTAGGAATAAAGCGACATTTAATAGGCGTTGATTATAGTTTAATTGACAAACGTATAAATTTGCGTTACGGATATAACATTTTTTCAAGGTAATAAAAGATTTAACTTTCTTTAACATTTTTGTATTGTTTTTTTCCGTATCTTTGCGGAATATTAATAATACAAATAAAAATGAAAGATTTAGAAGAATATTACAAAAATAATTTAAAAGGTATTGAAGTTGGCGATAAGGTTTATGACTTGGCTTTTGGATATGGAATAGTTGATTCAATAACAAAATATTCTTATTCAGAAACGATAGTTGCCGATTTTTGTTGTAATAAAATGTGTTATACATTTGTTGGACTATTTGATTCATTATATCCAATACCAAGCCTATTTTTCAACAAACCGACCTACGATGAAGACGGCTATCCTATTCCTCAGCAGAAAGAAGAAAAAATTGACTTTGTAAAATGGATGAATGAAAATGGATTGTGTTTGGGTTGTGATTGCGAATATGACATAGAAAAAAACGTTGAGTTATGGGGGGCAGCCATTTATTATAATGGGGAGCAACTAACACAAATGTGTTATAGTGACGGAAGAATATCAGTACTAAATAAACTTATTAGTGGAATAGAAGGAATGATATTACTTCCAAATAGCGGTGGAAAAATAAATGTCCCATCAAACTTTGCACTAATTAAAGAAGAATAAAAAATGGAAATAATCAAAATAATTATTTATTGTGTTATATTTACATACGCCGTAATAGCTTGTAAATGTATTATTGATTCAAAAAACAAAAACGATAAAAACAAAACAACATGACAACGGTAAAAGAATATTTTAAAAAATTATACGGTGATATGACTTCACACGAAATGGAAGTACAAAAATTCACAGCAAAAGATGTTATAGAGTTCGCAGGACACTTTATTTGGAATTATTTTATTGAAGAAGATATAAAACACAAGTTGGAACTCGAAAATAAAAGTCCAAATATAACAGAGAAAAACTTCACAAACGTATGTTAAACAATAAAAATATAAATTAAATAAAAACATAAAAATTATGACAGCAATTAATGTAGTATTAGTTATTTTTGGATTAGCAGGTGGATTTTTTCTTTCACGCTATTTATCAAATAGAAAATTAAAAGAATTAAATGACCGTTTTTTAAGTAAAAAAAACGAATATATAACATTGTCAGATGCTTTTTTTAGGGATAGAGATAGGCACACTTGGCTTATGGGAGAATATTCTAAACTTGAAGTAAAATATGATGAACTTGAACGGGATTACAATATTTCTCTTGACACAATTTCACAACTTCAAAAAGAGAAAAAAGAGATTGCATTAGGAATTAATAATAAAAAATAAAATTATGAACAAAAACATTAACGACAATTTAGACAAGTGTTTAATTGAATCACACCAACCAGAATTACCAGAAAAATGGGACGGTAAAACAGCATGGGACAAATGTATTGCATTGGTAACGAAAAGCGGAAGTATAAGGCAATATGTACTTGGAAAACGTGGAGAACAAAATACGGTGCATTTTACTAAAGTTTGGGATGCGCTAAAGATAAATGAAACAATAGAAATATATCCCTATTCTGAAATGACTGACGATAGCTTAAATATTCCGTATAAGAGAGCCGAATTGACGGCTATGATAAAAGAAATTGATAAGAATTTTGATTTGAGAACGCTACGAACAAAAGCAGATGTTGACATTTACAGATTGTATAAGAAAATGTTCTCTGAAGTAGGAGGCTCAAAAATAACAGCTGATGACAAAGAAACGAAAGCTAAGGAAGAGAATAAAGAAGAGTAGCGTTGTAAAATTAAAAAGCGATGACGTTTTCTATTCAAATTTAAGCAGTACAAATAAACTCCTTGCCATTGATAAGACTATTTCAGACATTAAAAAGAATAAAAGCAAAAATATGTGTACAACGCTTGCCTTAAACTTAGCATATTTCAACGGGGAAACAGCGGACGTATTAAAGTTTGATAAAAAGCAAATTCACGGCTATATAAAAATGAAACTTAGGTCTTTTAGTTTTACCAATGCAAGTGAATTATTTGGAGCTAAAAAATTAAAGTACGGAGAATTGTGGTGGGATAGATACGATATTGATTCGAGGATTAGATTTTTAAACTTCCTACGCGACAATGAAAACAATTATAGTTATAAACAGAAAACTAAAAGTGGAAAGGAGATACCTGAAGATATGAAATTATTTAAAGAAACAAAACAAAATAGCCTGTTGTCGGAGCGTGCAATAAAGCTAATACAAAAATTGGAAATAGGCACTTTTGAAGAACTATTAGAAACGCCAATAGAATTAATGCTAATGCACCGCAACGTTGGTGCAAAAACAATTTCAGAGATACAAAAATTCATTGAAGTAAATACTAAAAAGAAAGGAGATGAATAATTATGAGTGGAGGGCATTTTGAAAATATTCAATATAGAATAGAAGAAATTTCTAATGAAATTGAAAGAATTTTAAAAAGACAAGGTGAAAAAATACCAATAGAAGAAACTGTTTTTTCAGAAGATTGGTACAGGGAACATCCAGAAGATAAATATTATGAAAAACTTTCAGATAATGTACAGAATAAATTTAAAGAAGCAGTTGAACAATTAAAAAGAGCTTATGTTTATGTACAAAGAATTGATTGGTATTTATCCGGTGATGATTCCGAAGAAACATTTTTAGAACGATTGGAAGAAGATTTAACTAAATTAAAACAATAAAAATTATGCAAGAAAAAAAACAGAGAAAGCCAAAAACAACTCGTGTAACAATCGCAAATAAAGAAACGGATGCAATACACGAGAAAACAGAGAAAGTGGCTTACGTGTCAAATTCTAATACTCAAAATGCAATTAAAGACGAAGAGTTGATTGTCGCAAAAAGAAAAGAGCTTAAAAAGACACTTGACAATTTAAGAGCCGAAGTACTTCAACGGTCAAACGGTGCTGTTACGGAAAGTCTATTGGATATGTTACTTCAAGTTAAGGGTGAACTTGATATTGTACCCACTTATGTTTACGTTCCGATTAAAGGAGTTGTTGGCGAAATAAAAGGCGATGGCTATAAAATTACGCAAACTAACGGAGAAATAATTTATCATACTAATCACGTTGACTTTGTTTACAGACCTACATTAAGCGTTTATCATTCCTTTGCCTCGCTAATAGAACTTGCAGACAAAGAAAATATGACAAAAGAAGACCTTGAACAATACGAATATTTCTTACAATTCTTTCAAAATATGCCATTGATGCACATCAATTTCTTAGCGAGTAACGAAATAAGAGAAAATGCTTTTATAAGTGAATTAGATGTTTGGAATGAATATATGAAACTTGTTGAAAGTCAATTACCACCAGAAGATGATAGCGTTGCAAATAATGAGTATATGGAACAATTACAAGCAATCGAAAAATTATGAGCGAAGAACAGAAAAAGAATAGTTCTAACGGTGTAATACAAAAGGGTAGTCCAAACTCTATGGTTGTTCAAATTGTAAATAAATATAGCGAATATAAATAATAAAAATAGAAAACATGGAAGATAATAACGGAACTACATCATGTTATTTTGATTTCTGGGGTAATCCAGAATTAATTAAAGTAGAGGAAGTCGGTGAATCAGTTGAATTTATTTATAAACAAAACTCAATAGGAACTATGTGTAGCGACTTTTATCCAGTACCAGATAGAACTCAAAGAGTTTATAAAATAGTTTATAGTTGCATTGACGGTAAGTGGAATAAGTCAGAGCCAATATTCGGTACTATAATCCCAAAAAGGGAGGAAAGTTACGAATTTGAGGAATAGATTCCAATAAATAAAAAAGCGAAAATAGACAAATACTACTTTCGCATAACGGATTATTAATTTAGTCCGTTTTTTTTATTTTGTATTTTTAGTTGCCTTGCTAATTTTAATTGGTAAATTAGCCTTAGTCCACGCTATTAATATTGCATCTCTCGTGTCCTGATTTGTCTTACCTTTTACAAGTCCATTAGTTACAATTTTAATCTCTTCGTGTGATATTTTGTCTTTAAAATTTATCCCCCATATTTTTTTTAATGGAGATACTTCAAATACATTTAAGCCGTAATATTTTGCCATTTCAATTATCTTACGGCCGGTTTCCTCGTTTCTTCCTACACCGTTTGCGACTGTATCAGAAATTGCTTTTTTAGCATAACTTGGAGTATGAAAATTGTGCGGTCTATTCAGCCAACCAGCTTCAACGTAAATTTCAATATCGCAAAGATATGAGCTAAGTTTTTTGTGGTCTGCAATTCTTTTGAAAATTTCAATGACAATTTCAGGGAATGAATAAGCCCCATGTTGAAGTTGTATATCAGTTCCATTTAACATTATTTCACAATAACCTGATTTTGAAGTATCAGGGTCAATTCCGATTATTAGTTTGTTTTTCATTGTTGGTTATTAGTTTTCTATTTATAGCTTGTTGAAAAATTTAATTACTTTAATATTTTATCGGTTTCAAACTTCCAAAGGCCAAGTTTTCCTTTAACGTTCATTATCGGTTCTTTAAAAAGGATTGGATTTGCAAGCACCCAGTTATAAACTTTTCTCGAATTGTAATAAACACATTTGTGTTTTAGTTCATCACAATGTTCGCATGTGGGGAAAGGACATTTTATATACTTTTCAGCCCAAACACTAACGTAATTTACAACACAATCAACTATTTCAACTGATCCGATAATTGAACCAGTATCTAATCCACTAAATGTATAACCTCTATAACCAATGTCAGGTACTTTATAATTGTGAATTATTCCAAGCTCGGTAAGAGCGTTGTTTACAATTTTATTGTTTATGCAAAGTTCAGCGTTTTCTCTATTCCATGCTTTTGAAGCATGAATGAGTACCCTTTGTCCTTTATATTTTTCTGGCAATTTCCAAGTCCTGTTTTCAGTATCCTTAATTCCCTCAACTATTAATGAGGCAAAGGGTTGTTTTACTGTCAATACTGTGTATTCCATTATTAAATAATTTCAGATAAAAGTTCTTGATTTTGATATTTATTTCCTATAACTTCACAATCTTTAGGTTCGCAACTTTCTCCAAACCAATGATAAAACGCCCACCCGTCTCGATACAAACACCAACTTGCAAATTTTTCATTCCATTTTACAATCATTGTTTTTCCTGTTTCTGTTATTAGTATATCACCATCGTAAATGCATTTTTTATTTTTATCTATTAATCCCGTGTACTGCATTAATGGAATATCGTCAGGATACTTTGTTGTATTAACAGACAACGATGCAGAATCTTCCGGATTTAATCCATCTCCATTTTCTGGATTTACATAAAAAGTTCCAAACTTTCCAGCCACAATGTCATAAATCATTTCTGTTCCGTTCCAAATTCTAAACTTTATTTCTTTCATTTCACTTTGCTTTTTTGATTATTATGTGTTCAACTTTTTTACCGTTCTCAATACCGACAACATCAATCCTTTTCATTCCTTGTTTTTGCTTAATAAATTCGACAAATACAAACTCTCTTTCTTGTGTTAGTTTTGTGAGAATTATAGGATACTGTCCGTTTATTCCAATGTAGTATTTCATTATTTGTTTTTAAAAAGATTATAATCACTAACAAAAACGTAAGTAGTGTGTTGTGCGTAATGGCTACCATACCGTTTCCAACGACAGTTTCGTGTAGGAAACAAAAAGAAAAAAGCCCACCGCACATTTTAAAACAATTTAGGATGTGAATTAAACAAATCAATTCTTTTTTGAGCGATGTCAATATATTCCTGTTCCATTTCAAAACCAATCAATTGTCTTTTAGCTTCCATACAAGCGATAGCTGTTGTTCCACTTCCCATAAAGGGGTCAAGAACTATGTCTGTTTCTTTTACGCTTACCCTGTCTAATATCTTTCTCCAAGCATTTATTGGCTTAGGGCAAGGATGCCCGTTCTTTTCAGATATTTCTATTTTTTCAATAGTATCTGCCCTTCTACCTAATCCGTTTGTTAAATATGGGTCTTGCCCATAAACCAAAATTGGTTGCCAAGTTGTAAACCCCCATTGGCTACTTCCTGCACCTGCTTTACAATACCAGTTTAAAACCCACGTTGGTCTTGGATAATGCCATTGGTTTATTACACCGCAAGTAATAGCAATTCTTTTACAAACTCTTTGTAGTTCAGGCATTATGTCAGTAACCAATTGTTTTAAATTATCTTGGCTATCTTCCCAACTTTTATACTCATAACCAACTCCATAAGGAAAATCTGTTAAGCACAAATCAATGCTTTGGTCATCAAGGTTTTTTATCAAATCCCTGCAATCACCTTTATATATTTTGTTTAACTCCATCGCTTTTTTTCTTTTTGTTTCTGTTATCATTTCCAATTAAAGTTCATCCTAAATTAACCGCCACATACGCACAACATTGGTTTTGTGCAATAGGGGCTGACGTGGTTAATTAAGCGTTACTGCTACTATTTAGCTTCGGTGGTAGGGTTGAAATTTTTGTTTCCAAAATCCCCTACTGCACAAAGCCAAGTAACGTTCTCTTTTTAAGATTTCTATTTTTTCTTTTATTCTTAGTGAGTCTGCATTGTTCACAATTACAAACATGAATTTTACTTGGAATAAAATCGTCAAAATCTTCTTCTAAGTTCATTTTTCATTATTTTTTTATATTAAACATCTTACAAAAGTTTTGAAAAATCTCTTCTGCTTTTTCACTTGGAGTTGGTTTTTTCATTGTTTAAACTATTATTCTTTTTAGTTACATCTTTCTTATACCAATCCACAAGCCAATCCACAAATTGTTCCGCAGTTTCGACTTCAATGGTTTTCTTACCCTTTAGATATATTTTCTTTTCAACGTCCTCATACAACCACCAATCAATATCGTCAATAGCTTCTTTATAATCTTTTTCTCCAACCAATAATAGCGCAATAGATTTTGTGAGTGGTTCAGTTCCGTTTTCTAATTCTATTAAGTCAACACCGAGTTTATACAACGTATGTGTTTTCTCCGATATTTCCTTAATCTTTTTAAGTGCCCCAATTGCAAATTTCTTTTTCATTTCTTTTTTATTTGTATTTTTCTATGTAATTTTCTCCTCCAATCAGCCATTTTTATAGTGTACAAAATATCTTTTAAAAGTTTGAGTTCTCTGTTTATTAAAAAACGTTCATCTCCTACTCCAAGTCTATCTTCTTCCGTTTTATCCTTTATGAACAATAATTTAACTTTGCAGTCCTCAATATTGCTTTCAATGTAATTACGCATTTCAACATAACGTGATTTTGTTAGCCGCATTTTTATTTGTTTTTATTACAATATTTACAACCGCAACATTTGTCGTCTTCGTCTTCGCATTTATTCTTTTCTTCCAATTTCTTCATAATATTTTTATAGTTATTAAAACTTTGACATGTTTTTAATCCAATAACGTACGTTATTACCATGCTAAAAACAAAACATAGTGTAATTATAATGTTTTCCATAATTTTTACTCTTTAAAATGTTTATTTATAAAGCTATTATATTCATCATCTGTTACAACTTCTTCGTCTTCTTCCCAACGACCATTATAAGAGCCTGTTTTATTAATCTTTATTTGCTCTTTTATCGGGACGTATTTATTTTGTTTATAGTGTTCTAAAATTTGTTCAGCACAAACCTTAAAATTTAGTCCGTCACGCAACTTCTCCAAGTTACGGTTGTTCTGTATCTCCGTTAATAAATGTAGTCTTGTAAGCCTTATTTTTAGCTTTGCGGAAACATAATCAACCGCTTCGTCAATCGTAATCCAATTCATAATTTTAGTTTATTTTGTTTCTAACATTTTAATTGTTGTATCGTAAATATATCTTACCTCTCTAAGAACTTTAATATCACTATCAATGTCTTCAATACCACGCCTGATTGCACGCTCTTTTACATTAAAAATCTTTTCAATATCAGCGTAGGAATAACCGTACTTATTGTACAATATATTCCATACAATGTGTCGTGAAGATACGTCCTCTCTTTTAATGCTCTTTCCCATTACATATTGCACTTCTACATTCGCAAGCATACAAACATAGGACACGACTTTTTTTGCAAGTAAATTCCCGTAACATAGTTCTTTTTGAATGTCGCGTATTTTTTGTAGTTCCTCTTCTTTAAAAATCATATTTTTATAGTTTTAAAAGTTAAAATGGCAAATCATCTTCGGCAACTGATTCCGAAGTTGGCTTTACTTTTTGGTTTTGCGTACTTTGATAGTTGTTGTTATCACCCCAACGTTTTCCACCTCCAATATATTTCCTTTGTAGCTTTTGTTCTCGCTCTTCTTTTGTTTGGGAAACGCAAATATAGTGAGTGTTTCCAAATGACTTTTCTTTTGCAGCCCCTGTCAATTCTTCGTAGTTGAAGTTTAAAAAATATCGTCCACTTTTTTCGTGAAGTTTAAAAGCATCACCAAGTTTTAAATATTTTTCTCCGTTTTTCCCTTCAATTATTTCTCCGCATTTTGTAGCTTCAATGCTACCTGTAAAAAATTCCATGATATTGTTTTGTTTTAAATTATTGTTCCCAATTAAAATGTTTTATCGTCTTATTACTTCCATTCTTTAATTTTATAATTTGAACGTACTTGCAACGTTTATTTTTCTTTAAATCGCGCAATTTCTTTCTATTTAAGTATTTGTTTTCGTAAATTCCAACTATCGGATTAATTATTTCTCCGTTAGCGTTATATTCTTTTACGTATGGTGTGTTTTTCATAAGTTATTTATTTATTTGTTTACTATTCTATATACGCTTCTTTGAAAGTCTTAATTTTATGTTCATCGTCTGGAAACCATGTATATCCAATTGTGGTGTATGTAACGATTAGTGCATATTCAATATACAGCGGGAAACTTGGCATTCCATGTTCTTTAATCCAATATTCATATTCTACTCCGTATTTAGTGTAGCTTCTTAAAAACGGATAAATCTTCTTAAACTGTTTTTTGTTCTCGATTTTTACGTATTCGTTTGGTGAAAAATCCAATTCTGCCATAATGTCTATTTTTAATAAGGTAAATCACTTTTATATGTTCCAAAATCTAATATGTCGTTTTCATTATCTATGTCCTGCAAAGATACAACTTTTTTTTCAATAAAACTACTATTTGGTGTTAAATTTTCATAATTTTTGTTAACAGAATCGCTTTTTTCTTCTCCATACTCCATTTCTGTCTGAAAACTAATATCTTCCCAACCATAAATCTTATTTTCATAAGGCTCATTTAAAAAACGCCTGCTGTCTTCTTCATAGTATAATCCAACTAAAACACCATTCCTGCCCAATTCTCTGTTCTTACAAATCTCAATTACATTTCCAAAGTTTAAAAATGAAGATACATAGCTCTGCCCAAAAAATCCAGCAGCAGTTGTTTCAAAGTCCCTATTTACCCTGTGAATAATTAATAAATTATCTACAACATTTGTTAAATTGCTCGTTCCACCAATGTCTAACATTCTCAGGAAACCAACGGTCTTTCTTGGGTGTGCAACTATATGAATGTGAACATTCTTCTTCTTAGCGAAATTGCTTAATGTCTTTATAAATTCTGTTTGTACATCATTCTTGTTATACTTATCAGAACCCAAGTCTAAGCACATTAAATTATCAAGGATAATAACGTCAATTTTATTATCAATAATAGCTTTTTCAAAATCATCTAACAATGTATCAACTGTACTACCGTACTCATTATTGTATAACAAAAGTTTATTATACAACCAATTGTCAATAATACTTGTGGTGCTTTTATTTACATAATAAACATTGTTAAACTTTGACGGCAATACATTGTTTCTACCTGCCGCCTGTTGTACAATCCAGTTTTTAAATCTATTAGGTGTTAACTCACCACTCCATACCGCAACATTAAAACCAGTGTTTATAGCTTCAAGTGCAACCTGACCTAATATGCTTGATTTCCCAGAGCTATTCAAACCAGACCACATCGTAACCTCGCCCTTATTGAAACCGATTATTCTATTGTCAAGTTCTGTTATTCCGCTTTTTATTGAAACAATAGCATCCCTGTTTACGGTTTTAATATCTTTAAGTTGCAAGAATTTTTTACCCTTCTTTTCATCCTCCTCATTTTTTTGCTCTGTCTTATTTTGTTGTGGAGTTGAAACCCTTTGTTTATAGTCGTAGTTTTTGTTATACGCATCAGGTTCATAAAACTCCCTAAAGTCGTGCCATGTTTTACCGCTACATGAACTATGAAAACATTTAAAAGCTATTGCCCCACCTGTAAATGAAAAAATTGCAGAATCTGGGCTTTTGTGGTTTTCATTAAAAGGACATGTTTCAAGTAAATATTTAGTATATTCAACGCCTCTTATTTTTTTAGCAATTTGAATATTATGTCGTGTGATAAATTCTTCAATGTCAAAAACCTTGCTTCCGTACTCATTAGTATAGCTTTTTTTCGGTGCTGGTGGAATAATATCAATAACTCGTTTTAAAAGTTCAATAGGATTGTCAACTATCTTCTTTGTATTTCCAAGCAAGCTCTCCCTGTGTGGTCTTTCCGCCGTATTTCTACCCTTTCTGCTTATTGTTCCATACAACTTACAAATCCTTGCAGCATTATAAACGCTTGTGTCTATATCTGTCTGTTCATCAGAAAACAAAATATTAATAGTATTGATAAAACTCTTTACAAGTTCCGTATTTTCTGCCGTATTTTTTAAATCAACTTTTAGTAATAAATGCTGTCCGTTTCCACTATCTGCACCAATAATAGTGTAAAAACCAATGTCCTTTAGAAATTTATAAACCTTTTTAACAAGTTTTGCAGACTGCGCTTTTTCACTATCCGAAGAAGATACCTTTGACGGTCTTCGTGGGTCAAAGTCTAATAATATCCAATCCCTGTTTATTATGTCGCCATCTGACGTTGTTACGGTTGTAGGTATTAGTGTTTCTCTCTGTTCTCTACTGTAACACGCCTCATTAATGCTGTTTAATACAAAGTAAATATTTTTATCGTTGTGCGGCTTAATATCCTGAATTAGTTTGTCAATGTCCTTATAATATCCGGAATAGGTTTTTTTACCATTTTTGTCGTCAATAATTCGTATTTCGACAAGTTGGTTTTCGGTTTTTAGTATTTCAAAAGTTTTGCGTATTTCAAGTTCTTTCATGTATTCTATTTTTTATCAATTAGTATAATCAACATTACATTTAGTTTTTTGAAACACCCAAAAATAACAATGAAACTTTCTTGCGTGTTGTTGTTTTCTTCCGTCTGTTATTCTATTTTTTGCTAATAATATAAATAAGTCTTTTGGGTAAAATCCACATTTAATAGCTTCAAACATAACCCAACAATGTGAAAAATGCTGTTTTGCAGATGAAACACAATCCTGACATTTGAAAATAACGATACCTTCACTTTTTAATATTCTTTGAAACTCTTTTAATGCACTTCCGTACATTTGTTTTAATTCGTCAAATGTCTGAAAATTAGTAAATCTCCTGCTAATAATATTAGAACCTTCCTTTATACCTTCGTGGTCTAATCCACCAATAACAAAAGGTGGGTCGAACATGAGAACATCTATACTTTCGTTTTCAAGTGGTATGCAATCAGACGTTGCCTCTATTACGTTTTGTAGTTGTGGGTATTTATCGAATTTATATCTTGGTTCTACCAACCCTTTCTTATAAAAATTTCCAATTGAATAGGTTGGGTCACAATCTATATTTTTACCATTTGCATGTAAATATAAAATATCATTGATTATTTCTTGTTCATCAAAATTTATTGATGAAATTACCTTTTTACCAAATAAATTTATTTGTTTACTGTCAATATTAAATACACTTTGTTCAAGTTCTTTCATCTACTTTGTTTGTTGTTTATTTTAAAATAGTAATCCCTGACTTTTGTAATTCTTAAATCTCTTTATTGAATCATCAAAATAGTCCTTATCAATTTCAATTCCGACAAATGATAAATTTCTTTTATCTAAAGTGTTTGCTTTATCAATTGCTATTGCTATACTTCCGCTACCTAAATGAGTGTCAAGTATTTTGTCGTTATCATTTGCATAATTTTTTAATATCCATTCATATAATGCAATAGGTTTTTGCGTTGGATGGATTGGACACCCTCCGTTATTTGCCAATGCCCCCCCCCTGCTTAAATTAAAAACCTTTAATTTTTTTTGAAATGATGTATATGCAAGTTCGCCATCGCTTGTGCTAAAATCTCGTTGTCCTTTATCCCAAAATATCCACCCCATAGATGGCTTTAAATATTCAACCATATAATTCCCCCCCCATATTATTTGGTCTTTGCTTACTCTAATAAGTTGCTCAAAATATTCTGCCGTTGGTATTTCATTGTCCCATTCTGTTCTTTTATGTTGCACCCAACCAAACTCTTTTGCTCCAAAGTTTTTACTCCTATTTATTCCATACGGTGGGTCAACAATAGCAAGTGGAAAGTGTTTATCTGGATATTGTTTCATAATTGTCAGATTATCTGCATTATAAAATAACAAGTTGTCGCTTATAAAGTTCGGTTCTATGTTCATTACGCTGAAAAAATCTTATTCCCGATTATTTTTTTATTTTCAAACTCAAAAAATCCATTGTCCTCTTTCTGACAAATAGCAAATCCATTTAGCCATTCATTCATAGGGGAGTATCTTGCGTTTAAATTACACATACACCCCAAGCTCCAACTCCCGTAAACCTCTCCATTTATTGTTTTTTTAGTGTCTGACTGCACCCTATGCGAATGTGCTGAACAAATATTATCAAACGCTGCCACCAATCTGTTGTATGCCACATGTACTCCACCACCCCTATTCATTTCGTGTCCATGAATAATATTTAACTTCCCATAATGTACCACCCTATAATCTTCAATAAATTCTACCGTAGTACCGTTGAAAAACAAGTAATCTTCGTAGTTTGATAATTCTTTAAAGTCTTCAATTTGTAAACCCATTTTTGCAAAGTATAATTGGCGTCTTAAATCGTGATTCCCTGATTTTAAAAACACCTTGCTAAATAATTTTTGCAATAATTGTAAGTTATCAATTCCCCACTCCCTTTCATTATAAAACCTTTCAAGTGTAGTCGGCGTTTTATCAAATCTTGATAGACCGTAAAAATCCATGTAATCGCCGTCTATAATAACACAATCACAGCCCCTTTTTATACCGTAATCGTAAGCTAAATCTCTTGCAATAGGTGAATAAAAAAGTGAATGAACATCTGCTATTAGTAGTGCATTTTTATAAATACTCGGGATTACGTATGGTTCAATGTTTTCAAGTTCAACAACTGGCATTTGCATTAAAGCATAATCGCGTATAAGCTGCTCCGTCCCAGAGTATTTCATAGAGCCGCTACAATGAAGTGCGTTCCGTACAGAACTTCTTGCAGCTTCTACGTTTTTAAAAACGTCAGGGTGTAATACTACAAGTGTTTTTGCCAACTCATTTTTACTTGTGCTTATTCCCGTCCTTTTATATATCTCAATAGCATTTTCTATTATCTCAATTACGTATGGCTTTAATTCGTTCATTTAGTTGTTTTTTGATTATTTCTTATTTTTACTAAATCCCATTGTTACGTTTTGGTCTTTGCTTTCTCTATCAAGTGCAACGTTTATGTCGCAAGGGAAGTCTGATTTTACAGAAAAGGAATAAATTTTAATTCCAAATAGTTTAACAATGCGAATGTAATAATACAATTCGTCTTTTTGTACTTGTTTTTCAACTTCTATTTTTAATAGTGTCATAGATTATTGTTTTTATAATTTTTGTTTAAAATGAGTGCAAGTACTCCAATTTAGCAATGTATAAAATTTAGAATATTCACACTTTGAAAAAATCGGTTTATTATCGTTGCTTATGTTTTCATAAACTATTGTTGAGTATAAGCAGTTTTTACATTGTTTGTCGTCTTCTTTTTTAGTTGTTTTCATTTAATTTACTTTGTTTTAAAAAAGCTATAAGAAAGATTGTGTTTTGTGTCTTTATTTGCATTGACCGTATTGGAATCGAACCAACTTTCATCTTTAAGCATCATTCTCAACAAAATGCTTCACCGCCCATGCAAACACAAAACATTGCCAAATAGCCTAATCTTCAATCATTAGATAGTCATGTACTAATTGTTTGTTATTTTTGTAAAACTCCTCTCTTTGTTCGTTCGTATGAAAAGAAAGGAGATTTTGCCAAGCGTTAATTCTTTCAAAAGACAGAACACCACGAACATTTAAAATACAATATTTATCTCCATGTCCAATCCACTCATCTTTTGTAATCTTTCCACCATAATACGGCATTAATTGGCTTATTTGAGCCATTGCCAAAGCTGATTTCGCATGTATATCGTCAATAAATATGTTTTTATTTTCGTTTATTTGATGTGCTCTATCAACTTCCCCAAAAATGCAATTACCATCTATATAAGTCCCTTTAATTCTATCAATATCTTCCCAAACTTTTACTTCTTTCTCAATTTTTTTAAACACTATTTCTGAAAGTGTTGATTTTTCTTTGTCTATTTCATATCCGTCAGGCGGCGTAATTGTCATTTTTTTTGTTTCCATAATTTTATTTATTGTTATTGTTTAATAATTCTTTCAAAGTTAACGGATTATAACCAATTGATTCTGGTGAAACATTTACATATTTTTCTCCCAAATAAGTGGTATTATGAATATGCCCATGAATATTAATGTCGTATCTTTCAATACATGATTCATGTATGGGAATATGAGTACATATTATTTTTAATTGTAATTCTTTATCGAAAAATTCGTATGCACCGGAAATTTTGATTTTATTTTTTAATCCTAATTGCAAAACGGTTTCTATTTTTTGTGGAGTATCATGATTTCCTAAAACCCAAATAATATTTCCATTTAACAAATTTAGAAATTTAAAATCATTTTTGTTTAATGAAAAATCCCCAAGAACAATAGTTTTATCTTCATTTTTAACAATTGAGTTCCACGAACTAATAATGTGTTCATTCATTTCATCTATTGTTTTAAAGCCACGTTGAGAATATATTTTTTCATGATTCAAATGTAAATCTGAAATAAATCTTACATTATTTTTTTTTGTTTTCATTTAATATTTCTTTGTAGTAACTTAAACTAACATCAATAAAATAACCTCTATATTTTTCATCTATACCATCTTCATAGCAAATAAATGTGGAAATAATAATTGTCCACATAGTTTTTAATTTTTATTGTTTAATATATCATCGTAATTTACCATTTTTTTTAAGTTATCAGAATATCCAGCTCTTTGGAATGCAATTTTAGGATTAAAAATATACACATTCATATTGTTTCTGTGTAAAAATCTATCAATTTCTGCATCAATCCTGCTTTTAAATTCTCCGTTTTCAATTGCTTTTACAAACTTAACAGCTGTTTCATACTTAATCAAATATCCATGAAGTGCATAAGTGCAAGTTGTTTTTTCAATATGCTCTGATACTTTTATTGTCGGTTTATAATTATTCCCACCTAAATATACAAAGTCCCAATCTTTTGGTAATTCTGAATAAAACTCATTGAATAATTCTAAAAAGTTATCATGCAATACAACGTCATCCTCAAAAATTGCAACTTTCTTGTACTTGTTTTTTACGACGTCATAGAAAACGTTATTGTGGCTCATTTTACAACCAACAACGCCTTTTTTAAGCTCATATTCTCCCTCTAATAAGTCTCCGTCAATAGCTTCAAAACGCTCAAATGTTATGTCTTTCTTCCACATTTCAAGCCTAAAATCATTTAATCTATCAGGTCGTTTGGTTAGATTAATAACATAAACATTGTCGAAAAAATCATTAAATTTCATCTTCTGTAAATATTTTAAGTTTATCTTTATTTGCAATTAATTCTTCAACCGTTGCTTTGTG
>Ga0209099_1002504_pt1 | contig 16090 bp, 18 predicted proteins | sample AD_JPNHW2_MetaG_FD_184430 | JGI IMG/M metagenome (GOLD analysis project Ga0209099, IMG submission 184430) | Active sludge microbial communities of municipal wastewater-treating anaerobic digesters from Japan - AD_JPNHW2_MetaG (SPAdes) (version 2) | ecosystem: Engineered > Bioreactor > Anaerobic... | reverse complement strand
AGTTTGAGAGTTTGAGTTCCGATAGTATCGGGATTGAAAGGAACCACAGAGGCACTCAGGGCACAAAGGAGCACTGAGGAGTAGAATTATTGCGAAGCCAGGGCAGGTAGTTTAAACCACTCAGGCACGAAGAGGCATCAAAGGTATTTCCAACAAGAAATTCAAAACATGGAACCATTCAGCCCCGTAGGGGCGGCAGTATGGTGATAGTAAACCAAACGTCGGGCGCAGCCCCGTAGGGGCGGCATTTCGTCTTCTGCTCAGCACAAATAAACCACCAGGGCTGAGAGGTAAGTTCAGATCGGAGGTGATAGGCGCATAGAGAGGAGATAAGTACGTCAAGTACTATTATTTGACATTTCAAAGCCCGGTTGTTGCCGGGCTTTTGATTATTTGAATCTCCATATTTTCGCTTTTTTCCTGGGCCAGCCATCCTTGAATTGGTAATAGCCGTGTGGCGGGATGGCATTCACTGAAATAATTACTGCGAAACCTGCAAATACACCGGCAGTACTTCCCAGAGCCCAGTATTTATAACGGTCAGCATTGAATTCTTTATCCTTGAAATTGTAACAGATCAGCGGTGATGCAATCAAGGTGAGCAAAGAAAGCAGTAAAACAGGTTCTGCTATTTCTCCAAATCCGCTCAGTTTCTCATTTTTGTAATCAAGCGATGCGATATCTGTCAAGGCAATTTTCACAAGGTTTGAATCCGGTGTTGCCCGCGGCACAAAAAACCTTGCCGGCGTAATGGTTGTGTGACGGATACCGCTGGTAAATGTTTTCTGGTAAGTTGTACTTTTTAACCTGATCTGCAACGAATCAACGGAGCCGCTCCAAAAGTCGCCATAAAACAGCCTGCTCTCGCGTAGAGAGTCATTTTCGGATAGAACCGTCTGTATGTTGACCTGCATCGAAGGCTTGAGTCTCAGGGTCTTCGTTTTGGTATTACCGCTGATTTTCTCAACTTCTGCTTTCCAGGTTTGCGCCTGCACAAAAAGGATGCAGGCGGAAAAGAAAAAAATCAATGAGAGCCTTTTCATGGATATTACTTTAATTGCCGGTTAAACAATGTGTTATGAGTATTCCGAAACGATTTCAGTCATTGGTTTTTTTTGTGAACATGCCGTCCTGAAGTATGAAGAGAATACCTACGAGGAAAAGGGGAGAAAGTACTATCAACGCGGCCGGATTTCCGGAAAACACCCTGAAGAAAAGACTGCCGGCGAAAACTGCCAGGATGAACATGACTCCTCCGACCATTTCATGTCTCCAGGCAATGATCAGGATAACTATGAGTACAAATGCCGGAATGTTATGCATCAGAAAACAGGTAACCTGCTGCTTGATCGATCCATTTCCGAAACAATCGAACGAAAACAGGACGAAAAACAGGATGGCCAGTATGGCTAATATCCTCGTTGACCAGAAAAGTAGTTTGTTTTTCATACCTGAAAGATAAAGTAAGAATGTGTAACTGATTGATTTACAAAGGCCGGAATTCTCGAAGAGGCTTTTACATTGTAAATATACGAAGAAATTGCCGGAATTGTATTATGATTGACACAAAGGCATCGTGACTGGGTAAGGCCGGAATAAAGGTTAACCCTGATGCGGCCAGAGTCACATATAGCAATTCCGGAATGTCTGAAAGTAAGATTTTTATTGTGAGTAATCTCAAAAAAAATCTTTTCAGATATATTGATCCACTGCAAGCCAGAAGAATAATGAGGCATTCGTTACCTGATTACAGTAATATCAGTTCCCGGAGGAAGCCCTTGCGGGTACCTAGCGAATTTTTTAAGGTCACGAAATGAGACTTCATTTTTGTCTAAACTAAAATCGGCTATACTCGCCGCATAAATCAATCCCACAGCCGTTAAGTTGACTGGAATTGTGAGAATGGCAAAAAAACCGTGAAATATCATGAAATCCTCCCGATTGTCAGGATCAGGGAAAGGAAGCAAAGGCAAAACTACACCGGGAATTATAGCCCAGGCGTAGTTCCTTGGCCGGGCAAAATAGAGCCTGAAACTTTTGACAGAGAGGACAGGGATTTCTGATATTTTTGCATCAGGTATGTCCTCCGGCTTGCTTAGAATGAGCAATTCAGCACTGTCGGCTGATATTAGTTCACCCTGTATTCTGACACCTGAAATAAGGTGCACCATAATATAAGAACCGTGCGTTGTGGTTCCCAGTTGATTGCTGTACGGAACATAATTTGGTAAAGTACAGCCACTTAAAATCATGGCTATAAAAAGCGGCAGGACTACTTTACTTTTCATAATAGGTAAAGTTTTTGGTATCAATTCTTGAATTCCAGAACAATTCTTCCATGACTGATTCGTAATGTTTATAGTTACCAGCTTCTCTTTTCAGATACTTTTCAGGATTGTAAAGCATTTGCTTCAGCTTCAGCAGGTTCTTGTCCTTGAGCCAGTAATCGCGCATCCATTCAAGGTAATAGCCCCTGGCGGAAAGAAAGAGTTCGTACTTGCATTCATCTCCCGGCAGGGCAAAGTTGAATTTGTATTCGCTTCCGGGCATGGATACCAGGTGTTCGCCTCTGCTGCCAAGTGTTTTCATTGCTTTCTCATCAGGCTTACCTTTGTTCAGAATACTTACAGGCCTGAGTTCTATCGGATCGATTTCCTCCTTAATACCGGTTAAGGCTGCATAGTCGAGCCGCCACAAGCCTTTGTTAAGTACCAGCTTTATTCTGAGTTCATTATTGCTTTGATGCAGGAATTTCAGCGGGATAAGCTGCCTGTTGATGGCTATCGGGCCGGTTTCTGAGAATGATCCCTCATATTTCCAATTGCTGCTGTCTGCATTCCATGCGTATATGTCAATTTTTCCCAGGGTTCGGGAGATTGCGTCGAAATTATTCCTGATATCCTCACGTGTTTCCATCATGGCAAATACATCGCCAGCCATATCTCCCATATATCCCAGCGCGTTGTAAAACAGGTAAGTATTCATGAGCGTCTGCCGGTAATGCAGAACCAGCCCTGTGTTATTCAAATCCTGTACATTGTCAAAAGTAAGGTAGATGGATTCCCTGCTGTTAAGGTTATTCTCATCAGAGAGGCTAAAACGTTCCACCTTGTCATCATTCATCAGAAGAGAAGTAATATCACCTTCCGTGCCAGAGGCAGTGAGCAGCCCACGATCTTCTCCGCAAAGGAAAAAACTACCGGTGGTCGATTGGTAAACACGTTCATCGTTACCAATCTGGCAGGCCAGCAACTTCACATCACTCACGCAATGTGTCTCCAGTGCCTCATTTTTCATTGTGACAGAAAAACTATGATCCGGTATTAAATGACTGCCCAGGGCATCAACATCGGTGTACTCCATCGACGGCGATATGGCATTCGTAAATACTTCAGCATCTGCATAATGGAGGTTGCTGCGTTCATCCAGGTAAAAAGTAGGGCAGGAACCCCAGCAGGCTTTTGGCACTGTAACACAAATGACTCCCAGGATAACTTCCACTCCGGCCAGAATCGACAATGCTGCGATATATCCCTTTTCCGGGTTAAGCAATTTAGTGTTCGTCTCAAAGATTGCCACACTGTCGGCCGGAATGGTAAATTCACCTTCTGAAACCAACTGCCTGCTAAAATCATAAAAGGAGCCTGTGCCGGATACTTTCTTTTCGGAAGAGTCAACCTGCCAGGTGTCTTTCAGAATATATACACACCCGTTTTTCATGTGGGCTTTCAGGTAAGGCTTTTCAGTAAGACTTCCTGACGAATGTATCAGGCTGTTGGCATCCTTGTAATCCTCCCTGAAATAATAGGTCTTACAGGAATAAATTGTAAGCAGAAGGATGCCGGGAATGAGCAATCGAAAACGCAGCGATTTTGACATACGGATAATATTTACCGGACAAATTTGAAAGAGCAGAAATCAGTGATTATCCGAGTTCAGGCAGGAGCCATTTCGCAGAAAACAATACCTTATATAAAGGTACAACCAAATACACCGTTTTAATTCTTTGGCTGAACTTTTGTTGCCAAGGGTTTAATCAAGAGATGTGAATGATCTCTGATTGCCGATGAAAGTTTTTATATTAGTCTTTGCTTACCGTTGCAACAATCAGTGATTGATTTTTCCGGAGTTCTTATCAGCACTTTAGCCCACATTAAATAAGCCTCAGTCGTTATTTGTTGAATACCTCACGATAAACAGGGCAGGCATAATATTTATTAAATTGCAGCACCATTAACGGGCGAAATGCATGAGCATCCATAGTACAAAACTTCCCGGTATGAAACTATTCTCTTTCATAGCGCTGATTATTCTGTTTCAGGGCTGCAGTAAAGCCGAAGTACCAGGCTGCGATGACAGTATTGCGCTTTGTTCACTTGCACCTTATCCGCTCGGGGTTGCTGTCAGTTTAAACAACCTTTACTCAGATCAATCATACAGGAATATTACGATCAAACAATTCAACAGCATTACTGCCGAGAATGTCTTTAAGCCTGAATACCTCCATCCTGAACCGCTGTTTTATAATTGGGCGCCTGCTGACAGCCTGGCCGGTTTCTGCGCCCGCAACGGTAAAAGGCTCTATGGCCATACCCTGATATGGCATAAACAAATACCCGCGTGGATGATTGATTTCCAGGGAAATGAATCAGACTGGGAACAGATGTTTAAAACGCATATTCAAACCATTGTCTCACACTATAAGGGAAAAGTGGAAGCCTGGGATGTTGTAAATGAAGCTTTTAACGAGGACGGGACTCTGACCGACTGCATCTGGCTTCAACATCTTGGCAGGGATTATATCGAAAAAGCATTCCGTTTTGCCCGTGAAGCCGATCCCGATGCTATCCTGTTCTACAACGATTTTAACCTCGAATCGAACAGTAATAAACTCAGTAAGGTGCTTGATTTCCTTAACGAGCTCCGAAACCGGGGAGTCCCGATTGATGGTATAGGACTTCAGATGCACATCAGCATAAAAAGCCCGTCAGCTTCCCAGATCGACGAGACATTCCGGGAAATTGCCGGGCAGCAATATAAGATTCATGTTTCAGAGCTTGACATCTCTGTGAACCCGGATGGTAAAGACATTGACCTGACGGACTATTTATTGCAAAAACAGGCTGATTTGCTGGGGAATATTGTCACAAGCTATAACCAGGTTGAGGAACAATTCAGATATGGCATCACCATCTGGGGTATCACCGATAAGTATAGCTGGCTGCGAAGCTATTTTAACCGCGAGGATTATCCCTTGCTGTACGATGATAATTACAAACCGAAGCCCTGTTACTGCCGGCTAAAAGAAGTTTTATAAAATCTGTTCAGGCAGCGGAAATTTCCCTTTTTATCCCGGATTTGCATCTTTCTCATGGGAATAGCCGGCGCATTTCTGCAAAAAAAAGCATAGTTATTTATTTCAACCGGATACACATGAATCGTATTTTTGCCGCCGTTGTAAGGACTTAACGGTATAATATGACGACTCCTCAGCAGGTTTACTCCGAAATAAAAGCAGGTGCCGCGAAAGAGCACACCCGCTGGCACCGCTTGCACAACAGGATCAGTTGGCTGAGGCTGGCATTGTTCCTTGCAGCAATCCTGTTTTTGTACTTTGCGCTTACCCGCACCGAAACCTTTCTCTGGTTCGTGTTGAGCGGCATTTCATTTGTTCTGCTGGTTTCACTGGTTTATGTCTCCACATTCACAACCGGCAAACGTGATTATTTCTTCCGTCTGAAAGGCCTTGCCCAAAAAGAACTCGACGCGCTGGACTTTAAATTCTCTGAGTTTCCCGACGGCACAGAATTTTTCAATACTTCGCACTGCTATTCCTCCGATATTGACCTGTTCGGGCCGGGGTCGCTTTACCAGTATATCAACAGGACCATTACACCCATGGGCCGGCAGCGGCTTGTGGACTGGCTTGAATCGCCCTGCCTTGATCCTGCTGAATTAAAAGCACGGCAGGAGGCTTGCATCGAACTATCGGGCAACCCTGCCTGGCGGCTTCAGTTTGCTGCCTCGGGGCAGGAGTCAGAAAGCAGCGATTCATACCAGCTGCTGGCCGGGTGGTCGCAACAGCCCGACCTGTTCAAAAACCATTCTTTCCTGCTAAAGATAATCCGGCTGTGGCAGGCCTTCATGATGGTGCTGCTGCTTGTTGTGATCTTCGGCATGATTCCTTACCAGGTACTCATACTGGCAGCACTTGCTAACCTGGCAATAACCGGGGCATTCATCGGCAGGATCAACCGCACGTTCCGCCTCTTCAATAAAAGTTTCAGGGAACTTGATGTTTACAGCAACCTTATCGGGAAAATAAGAGATTCAGGATTTGGCACTTCATGGATGAGTAAGCGCATTACAGCCCTGGGAACGGGAGAATCTTCCGCCGCCATGGAAATGCGTAAGCTGCAACGGCTTCTGCACCGCTTCGATTCAAGGAACAACCTGCTGGTCGGCTTTTTCCGCGATGCACTGTTCCTCACCGATATTGATCTTGTGCTGCTAATGGAAAAATGGCGCAGTTCAAACAAGAACAATATCAACAGGTGGCTTGATGCCCTTGGTGATGCGGATGCCATGAACAGCCTGGCCGCCTCTGCTTATAATAACCCGTCATACTGTTACCCGGAGGTTGTCCCGGATGCTTTCTGCTTCGAAAGTAAGGACCTCGGCCACCCGCTGATAAAGCCCGGAGATCGTGTTTGTAATACTTTCTCAATAAGCAGCTGGCATACCCTTGTGGTGCTGACAGGAGCTAACATGGCAGGCAAAAGCACTTTCCTGCGAACGGTTGGTGTCAACATGGTGCTGGCTCACACCGGCTCGCCGGTTTGCGCTTCGTCCTGCCGGTTCAGCCCGGTGTCGCTAATAACGAGTATTCGCACCAACGACTCACTCATAAAGCACGAATCTTATTTTTACGCCGAGCTGAAAAAACTCCGCTTTATTGTCGAATCGCTTGGGCAGGGCAGGGAAGTATTTATCCTTCTCGATGAAGTATTAAAGGGCACCAACAGCAATGATAAGCTGAACGGTTCAAGAATACTCGTGAGCAAACTGCTGGGACTGAAGACTTCGGGAATTATTGCCACACACGATATTGCCCTGGGTGAAATGGAAAAGGATTTCCCGGGCAGCATCGTCAACCGCTGTTTCGAGGCGCAGATTGAGGATGGCCAGCTGGTTTTTGATTACAAGCTGCGTGAAGGGGCCGCAAAGAATATGACGGCACTCTTCCTGATGAAGCAGATGAAGATTGTATAAGGCTGAGTTGATGCTTAACGAACAAGTTTTTTGATATAAAACAGTTTACATACCTTGCAGCGTGAAAGCAGGCGGGCTGAAGAAAGCAACAGTATGCTCCAAACATTTTTTATTGATCATACAACCTTATGCATGGTTTTTATCACTTTGTAATAGTTGCCTGACTTATAACATCCGTATTACATTACTGTGCTTCAGATATTGTCCTGTCATCCAATTCATTAATTTAATAACCAATTGATATGAAAAGAATTATTTTGATCACTTCTTTAGTATTTGTCTCAGTATTGATGTTCGGCCAGACCGGGAAACGACAATATCTGGGCATCAATATTATGCAATTGCCAGCCTTTACTATTAATGCTAACTTTTCACAGGATATAGCACCATACTTCACAGCTTTGGGAGATGCCGGTTATGCGGTGAATTATAAAAAAGCCATGAACCTTGACCTGCCCGGCACACTGCTGACGGCACATGAGAAACTCGACGACGTTACAGATATTGAAATGATTGAATATCATTTTTATAACATGGCAGGAGGATATGTTAAGGCCGGAGGATATTTCAATATGAGGAATAATTTCGAAAAGCGCCACTTCTTTCACCTTGGCCTTTTTACTACTTATGCGTTGGTTTATGAGAGGGCTGATAAACAGATTTTATACCCTGTAACGGAGGAGCCATATCTAGTTGAACATGCTTTCTTCACTGCAGGTCTCGCTTTCGCCGGAGGTTACGAGTTTTCTGTTTCAAAACGATTGAAGTCGCAGGTCGATCTGCAGTATTCACTGCCTGTTGTTAACCAGGATAAGCCATACATTTTCAGGAGTTTTATACCGGGCATGGGCTTCAAGGATAACACCCGCCGCTTTTACCCTATGCTGATTTGGAATGTGAAATATCAGCTTTGAAACGTTATTTGACGCACATTCAGCCAATTTCCCGGCTTGCTTTTCCGGTTTTTCTGATCGTATCTTTATGGGTGAATAATCCTTAGTGAATGGCAAAGATCAGGGCGACCGGCGTTGATGAATATATACTTAACTCACCAGCTGAAGCCAGGGAAAAGTTGCAGGAATTGCGTGCAATACTGCACGAAATTGCCCCGAAGGCAACTGAATCCATCAAATGGGGCAATCCTGTGATGGAGGAGAAGAGAATCCTGTTTTCGTATTCAGCCTTTAAGTCACATATTAATTTCATGCCTACCGGTCCATCGCTCGATCCCTTCAGGCATGAACTGGAAGGATATAAAACCGGGAAAGATACAGTACAATTTTCTTATGACAAACCATTGCCCACCCGCCTCATCCGCCGCATTGCCGCACACAGGCTTAAGGATGTGCAGGAGAATGATGCGCGGTGGATGTACTGAGTCTGACCGTTGTTTTTAATGGCGCTTTGACTGATCCTGTCAATCATTCTGAGAAAGAATGTAAAGCTATTTGCTTGCGGGGCAGGCCCAAAATGAGTGCGTACATTCCAATAAATGTTATTCTCCACTGGTTAGCAATTGTTCCCGCAATAGGGGCTTAGATCAGGACAGCAGGCTATGTCCTCAAACGCAGGTGGCGGTTCAGGTATCTTTGCCTGGCTTCGTCAGGATCGGCATCAAGAGATATATAAATAGTCGTATTCTTGTCGATTATTACAGCCTGCAATGCGTTTATTTTAGGCGATTCAGTCCTGAGTGGCTTCTTATCATACGTCATGGGTACCTCACTTCATTTATAAACCTGGTTCAAGACATTTCCATGAATCAAGCTCTGGTAAAAAAAATAAAGATAATCAATATTTTGAGAGATGAAGGAAAAAGTTTTTGGAATCTGGAGACTGGAAACTGGAGACTGGAGACTGGAAACTGGAAACTGGAAACTAGAGACTGGAAACTGGAAACTGGAAATAGATGTTAGATGTTAGATGTTAGAGGGTTGAACCTGGCACTTGGAACACGGCACTTGGAACACGGTACTTGGAACCTGGAACCTGGAACCTGGAACCTGGAAACTAGAGAATGGACAATGGACAATGGACAACCTGCCTGCCAGGCGAAGGTTTGTGCGAAAGGGGCAGGTGGACAATTGAAAATTGAAAATTGAAAATTGAAACTTCCACCATGCCATAAATATTCTGAATTCTGTCTCCTGTCTCCTGAATTCTAGAATTCTTCCACCAAGTCACACATATTCTGACTACTGTCTCCTGACTTCTGGATTCTTAAAAAAATAAATTCTCCAATTCCATGCGCTCAAAAATGAAGGCAAATCAGGCGGTGAATGCACCATTTCCGGCTGTGTCCGAAGCAGTGATACGGGGTTTGATGTTAATAAAATCATCTTTCCGGCCATTGACAGGCCTTGTTAAAGTTTTTGTATAGTGTTGTATATTAGAATATTAGCAACAATTTTACAAAAATATCTTTTCATATTTCAAAACATATAATCTAAATTCTTGTATCTCAATTATTTGTTGTACATTTGCGGCATCAATTAAAATCACATCATGAAAACTGGAACAGTAAAGTTCTTTAACAATTCGAAAGGTTTCGGATTTATTAAAGACAATGAATCATCAGAAGAGTACTTCGTTCACATCACCGAATGCGTGCAAACCATCCGCGAAAACGACCAGGTGACTTTTGAAGTTCAATCAGGAAAAAAAGGATTAAATGCCGTTAATGTTAAACTTGCATAGTTTATAGCACACGATCACTTAAGAATTTTAAGCCTTACCCGGTGTGAGGCTTTTTTTTTACCTGTATTTTTCTGAATCTCGGGCAAGCGCCAGACTAATTCACCTAATTGACCTGTTAAAATATTTCCATCTCTTGACCTGGTCGCGATATCGGGACATTCAGGACTAATTGATCACCGGGCATTGATGGATTTGACAGAATAATAACACGGGATTGAAAACCGGCTGAACCGGATTCAATCACCGATAAAACAGTAAATTATGAGCAGAAAAGGCGACTCGATGGGTAAGCGGAACGTTAAGACCAAACAGGAACAAAAACGCAAACAAAAAGAGGAGAAGCGGGCTAACCGCAAGGACGGGGAGAAGAAGTCGGGACTTGACGATATGATTGCCTATGTGGATGAGAACGGAATGATTTCTTCAACTCCGCCCGATCCTGACAAGAAAACCGTTGTTGCGGCCGAGGATATTGTCATCAGCTCACCCCGCAAGGAAGATATAGCCGAGCTTATTACCGAGCGCAGGGGGAAACTCCTTCAGTTTAATGAGTCGAGGGGATTTGGATTCATCAAAGACCTGGAAACAGGGCAAAGCTATTTCGTGCATATCAGTGATATGACCGGTCAAATAAACGAGGGCGACGAAGTGACGTTTCTCCCGTCAAGAAGCCCCCGCGGACTGGCAGCTGTTGATGTAAAGCCGGCATTGTAAGTACAACTGATAACTTCCTGACACTGATCCACCCTGCCGGCTAAGAAAAAATCTCAATGAAATCCCAGGCTTCAACGCCCTGCAATCCTCAAGCATCAGTTCTGGCCTGGTGTCATAACCAGCTCATTTTGAAGCATCCTAACTTAATAAAGTAATTGTGCAGCTCCCGCCTGTTGATAAAAATACTCCTTACAGGCTCTCATCAACGACCGTTATGCTGAAAACGATCGATGTTTCATTGTACATTAGCAATGTTAATTGAAATTGATGGTTGATTTATCAAAACTTACGTTGCCCGCCATTTTTGCTGATACACTCAGCAAATTCGAAGAGCGTCCGGCAATGGCCACCGTCGGCGAGCCCTCCATATCATATAACCAGCTCCGCCAGAGGATTAAGGCAATTACTGCCTTTCTCGAAAATGCAGGCATAGTGCCCGGCGACAAAGTTGCCATACTAAGTACCAGCATGCCTAACTGGGGAGCCGTATATTACGCCATCACCTTCATGGGCGCAGTAGTGGTTCCAGTGCTTCCCGACTTTCATGCTTCGGAGATCAGCAATATACTGGAACATTCAGAAAGCAAGGCCATTTTTGTATCGGCAGGTCTGATGTCAAAGCTGACTGATGAAAATGCCCTGAAACCTTTCCTGAAAATAAGGATTGAGGACTTTTCAATTGCCGGGGATGAGAGCAGCCTGCTTTTTGATGCAGGGGCGCAGCCTCAGCGTGAATACGCGGTTAATCCCGACGACCTGGCGGCTATCATCTATACATCGGGCACCACGGGTAAGTCGAAAGGGGTGATGCTTACCCACCGGAACATTAGTTTCAATGCAGAAATGTGTGGCCGGGTGCAGGAGGTGAATGAAAAGGACCGGTTCCTGTCGATTTTGCCACTCTCGCACACTTACGAGAATACCATAGGGCTGATTCTACCGATGTCGAAAGGAGCCTGCATTTATTATCTCGGCAAGGCGCCGACGCCAACGGTGCTGCTACCGGCGCTGCAACAGGTAAAGCCTACCGTGATGCTTACCGTACCGCTCATTATTGAGAAGATTTTCAGAACGCAGATAAAGCCTAAGTTCACAAAGAACATCCTGTTACGCATACTCATCCACACACTCTTTATTCGCCGCAAGCTCAATGTTATCGCAGGCCGCAAACTCATGGCCACTTTTGGCGGCGAGCTCAAGTTTTTTGGTATCGGTGGCGCCAAACTCAACAAAACGGTCGAGAAGTTTCTTATCGAAGCCAAATTTCCCTATGCCATAGGGTACGGGCTTACCGAAACATCACCTTTGCTTGCCGGCAGCAACCCGCAGAATTCACGGCTGCAATCGACAGGCCCTGCCATTGAAGAAATAGAACTCATCATCCATGATCCCGATCCACGCACCCATGAAGGCGAAATTTGGGCGCGCGGCCCCAGCGTGATGAAAGGATATTACAAAGAACCGGAACTTACTGCTCAGATAATTACTCCCGACGGCTGGCTGAAGACCGGCGACCTGGGCATTTTTGACAAGGACGGCTATCTTTACATCCGCGGAAGGCTCAAGAACATGATTGTCCGCTCAGATGGAGAGAATATTTATCCTGAGGAAATTGAATCGGTCATCAATAATTTCAGGCATGTGACCGAATCGCTGGTGGTGGAGCGCAAAGGCAAGCTCGTTGCCCTGGTGAATTTCAACCTGGATGAAATAACCCGTCACCATCATCATAACCTGAACCTGCTTCGCCGCAAAGAAAGGGGCGATTATATCAAAAAGGAGATCGACAGGCTGTCGTCAGAACTTCTTGTCTATATCAGCCACAGGCTCAATAAATTTTCACAGGTACAGGAAGTGATCCTGCAAACCGAACCCTTCGAAAAAACAGCCACGCAGAAGATCAAGCGATACCTTTACATCTGACGGGTAGGCTGCATAGTTTAAAGTATTTCTGACACTCCGGTAGAGCCCTGCCGGTGTGATTGAGGAGATCACAGGCAGGGCGGCGAGTTTGCTTCGGCCCGGTGAGCCGTGCCTCGCAAAGTAAGGCTTCCATTAGCAGATAATATAAACTACGTAGTGCATGGCCGGGCTGTTTCCATGGCATATCAAAGGTATTCAGGCCAGGCCTGCGAAAAGTCCAAGATAAGCGAACGCCGGGATTGGGTAAACGAACGCTGAGAAATATATAAACATCTATACCTGTATAATGTATTATTCATTAACTCCTGACGGGAAGTTCAACCTGAATCTGGTTACAGGAAAACAATCTGCAACCAGGCATGAACAGGTACCGCAAAATACCAGGCTGGTCAATCTGTTTCCTGGTATCTGTTTTATCGGTGGTTTGCTTACATTTGGTTTCAGTTTATAATTAATCATAAAACTTATGAAGATCAGGCTTTTCGCTTTGGCATTATGCCAGGCTTTCCTTTCAGCGCACACTGCCTTATCGCAGGAGATGCTGATATATCACCCGATCAGGACTGATAACCAAGGGAAAATCATTCCGTGGTACGATGAAAATCCCGGCAAATCATACGATCATGTCCTGGGGCTGGTCTGGAATTTCTGGAATACCATGCGAACCGATTTCAACGGGTTGCCCTACTACATGAATCACCAGGTCTGGAATGGCCGTTTCAATGATCCCCGCGGAATTGGCGGTGACCAGTTCGCTATGGCCCTGTCATCATGGACACTCTATTATCCATACACCGGCAACGAAAAGGTCAAGATCAACATGTATTTTATTGCCGACTACTACCTCACCCATGGTTTGTCGCCCGTTAACTGTAAATGGCCCAACCTGCCTTTCCCATACAATACCCTAATCTATTCAGGGATTTACGACGGCGATATGCGGAATGGCAAAGATGTAGCGCAGCCTGATAAAGCCGGCTCTTTCGGGCTCGAACTGGTTCATGTGTATAAAATGAGCCCGGGCTATAATGTGAGCGAAAACAAAAACTACCTGCAGGGAGCCATCAATATAGCAAACACCCTGGCGGCTCATATCAGGACCGGAAACAGCAACTATTCGCCTTTGCCGTTTAAGGTAGATGTGTACACAGGTAAAACGGCCCTGCTGCGGCTGCACGACTTTACCGGAACCTGGATCGATACTGCAGGATATACTACCAACTGGGCGCCCTCAATGCAATTGTTCCTCGACCTCATCGAAATGAAACAGGGCGATACGGCAGCCTACAGGGCGGGATTCAATACCCTGCTCGCCTGGATGAAAGAGTACCCGATGAAAAATAATAAATGGGGGCCGTTTTTCGAGGATGTGGACTGGTGGAGTGAGACCCAGATCAATGCCATGACTTTTGCCCGTTTTATCATGACACACCGGGAATATTTCCCTGACTGGAAAAACGATGTCATGAAGATCATCGAATGGTCGCACAAAACGTTTGGCAACGATAAGTGGAAGAAGTACGGAGTTATCGTGACCAATGAGCAGACCGTTTACCAGACTCCCGCCAACAGCCATTCCTCGCGCCAGGCTGCCGACGAACTTCTTTATACCAGCCTCACCGGCGATACAAGCATGGTGGAGAATGCAATACGGGAGCTTAACTGGGCGACCTACATGGTTGATTTTGACGGCAAAAACAGGTTCCCGCAGGACGAGCCCTGGCTTACCGACGGCTACGGGGATTATGTAAGGCATTATCTCAGGGCGATGGATGCATTCCCATCCCTGGCGCCTTCGGACCAGGACCACATACTGTCGTCAACTTCGGTAATTCAGCAGGCTGATTATAAGGGATCTTTATGGAAATTCTATGGCCTGAACTTTGAATATGCCGACACCAATTCCGTAGTCCTGTTTTACAGAACCTATGATATGACAGGCGTTGAAAGGATCCGGCTGAGACACAAACCATCAACTGTTTTACTTGAAAAGGAGCCTCTGGCCGAAAACGAAAGGGGAGAAGGCTACCGCTGGGAACCGATGGAAAAGGGTGGTTTGCTTGTCGTTCGCAGGGAAAAAGGGCGGAACGTGCTGGTGCTGAAATAATGCTGCCGGGGATTATGCCTGATGCTGATGAAGGGGACAATTGACAATTTGAAATTGACAATTGACAATTGAAAATTTGAAATTTGAAAATGATCCCGATACTATCACGATTAAAAATAGGAATTGGACAATCTATTTCAGAGAGGGACAGGGGATAAACCAACCGCTGAATTGACTGACTGTTGCCGTCAAACCGCTATACCTCAAAATAACGGTCGGGTGAGTAACGGTGCCTGTCGCCGGATGCAAAAAACAGGTAAACAGCATCAACCGTGCCCGCTTCGGATGGCAACGCTATCAAGCAGCCTCCCATCTGTCGTTTATACCCGGTTTCAAAAGGTCCCTTAAAGACTTCACCCGCTGCAGCAACATACAGCAGGTCATCGTCTTTCTGTGTAAAAGGTATCAGGGCATCGTTTTCCCAGCTTGCTTCTATGGTATTGCCCGCTCCTTCAACCCTGGCAACGCTAAGGTGATAGGGCAGGGGCAACGTGCCGTTTGAAAAATGTAACATGCTTTTATCGGTAAGCGATCCATCCCTGCCGAAAGCGGGCATGTTGGCCTTCAGGAACTTGCCGTAACCGCTTGCCTTACCCGGTAACAGGTTCCATATCGGCCTGATAATGTTCAGCCGGAACTGCCTGCAAAATTCAGCCACTTTCTTAAAACGTTCCCTGTGTTGCTTCTGGTTCATTGTCCACGAACTTTTCGAATATTCAGGCGCCTGCCTGATATATGGCGAACCTTCGCGGTTTACAAATACCACATTGCCTATTTTCCCTGAGGGGATGCCTGCTATTCCGCCTTGTATGCGTGCCATAGTAATTCCATAGTTAAGTCATATCAAAAGTAATGATTAAATTAATATAAAAAGAATATTAAATATCATTTATATTATAAAAAATAGAGAATATATACAGAATAAATACAGAATATATATTGAAGATATAGCTTTACTATGAATTAGTATACACTAATCCCCGCTATAAGCAGCCATTGAATCACATAAGTCCTAAATCCTGGTTTAGCGACTTCCTTTTATCCTGTTCCTGATGGTTGTCCAGGTACCAGTGATCACATCCGCTATCAACTAAATCCTGATAAATCTTTTTACCTGGTAATGATTGCCTGAATATACTTTCAGCATATAAACTCCCCGTGGTAAATCATCTGTGGGAATCTTAAAGGTGGTACCCGGGACCTGCTGATGCTTAATCACTGTTCCATTGATATCGAGAACAACATATTCAGCCTTTTGATCCGGATTTCCTGTTACAGTTACCGTGACCTCAGAAGTGGCCGGATTGGGTTGCAGGCGGATCCAATCCGGGGGCACATCGGCTTGCGGCACTCCTACCAGGTCCAATAGGGAACATT
>Ga0209099_1002503_pt1 | contig 16091 bp, 10 predicted proteins | sample AD_JPNHW2_MetaG_FD_184430 | JGI IMG/M metagenome (GOLD analysis project Ga0209099, IMG submission 184430) | Active sludge microbial communities of municipal wastewater-treating anaerobic digesters from Japan - AD_JPNHW2_MetaG (SPAdes) (version 2) | ecosystem: Engineered > Bioreactor > Anaerobic... | reverse complement strand
CGGCATTTACCGGAACATCCGTGATATCCTAACTGATAAGGAAAACCAGTCGGAGATCAGGTCACAGTTTCCTGATCCAGGCATTCACCGCCGCAACACCGGCTATGCCATCGACTTGCTTCTCGAAACAGAACCTTTTACCGGAAACGATGAAAAATTCAATTTCTGTAAACTCATCGCCGGTTCCGAGGGAACATTGTGTTTCATCACGGAAATAAAGCTGAACCTTGTCCCGCTGCCACCCAAAGAGAAAGCGCTCCTGTGTGTTCACTGCAACACGCTGGAGGAAGCTTTCAAAGGCAACATCATTGCACTGAAGTACAAGCCGGTAGCTATTGAGCTGATGGATGACACGATCCTGGAACTCACCAAAGCCAACATCACGCAGCAGCGCAATCGTTTCTTCCTGCAGGGAGAACCTGCTGCTGTGCTCTTCATCGAAATGGCCGAACATACCCGCGAATTGCTGGATGCAAAAGCAAAAGCGGTTGAAGCGGCTCTGCGCGATGCCGGTTACGGGTACCATTTCCCGATGGTTTATGGTAATGACATCAGCAGGGTTTGGGCTTTACGCAAAGCGGGGCTCGGTGTCCTTTCAAACATGCCCGGCGATGCCAAACCGGTTGCTGTGATTGAAGATACAGCCGTGAATCCTGAAATGCTGCCTGATTATATGGCCGATTTCAAGCAAATGCTTGAAAGGCTGAGACTTAACTGTGTCTATTACGCGCATATCGGTACAGGTGAACTGCACCTCAGGCCTGTTTTGAACCTGAAAGAACCCAAAGACGTAGAACTGTTTCACACAGTAGCGCTCGAAACCGCCAAACTGGTGAAGAAATACCGCGGTTCGCTGAGTGGCGAGCATGGCGACGGACGCCTGCGCGGCGAGTTTATCCCGCTCATGATCGGCGACAGAAATTTCCGCCTGCTCGAAAACATCAAACGCACCTGGGACCCTGAAGGTATTTTCAACCCGGGAAAGATCACAGCAACACCCCGGATGAACAGCAGCCTTCGCTATGAACCGGGTTTGGTGGTGAAAGAGTCGGAAACCATTTTCGATTTTTCATCGACGCAGGGATTGCTGAGGGCTGCCGAGCAGTGCAACGGATCGGCCGACTGCCGCAAATCATCCCTCATGGGCGGAACCATGTGTCCCAGTTACATGGCATCGTTCGATGAGAAAAATACTACCCGTGCCAGGGCAAACATCCTTCGCGAGTTCCTCACCCGTTCAACCAAAGCAAACCGCTTCGACCACCGCGAAATCTACGATGTGATGGACCTTTGCCTGTCGTGCAAGGGCTGCAAAAGCGAATGCCCGTCGAACGTGGACATGGCACGGTACAAGGCCGAGTTCCTGCAGCACTGGTACGATGAGCATGGCATTCCGCTCAGGACGAGGCTCATCGCTTACATCACGAGTATCAACAAACTGGGAATGATTTGGCCTGCGGCCTTTAATTTCTTCGCAACCAACAGGTTCACGGCTGCATTCCTTAAGAAATTTCTTGGGTTTGCACCAAAACGAAGCATTCCGCTGCTGTACAAAACCACACTCAGGAATTGGGTGAAACTCAGGGCCAACAAAGAACTCAATGATGCATCCATTAAAGGCAGCGTTTACCTTTTTGCTGATGAGTTCAGCGATTATAACGACGTGGAGATTGGCATCAAAGCTGTGAAACTCCTGAACGCACTGGGCTACCGTGTTGAAATACCACGGCATACTGAAAGCGGGCGGACCTTCATCTCCAAAGGCTTGATAAGGAAAGCGCAGAAGATCGCCCGTTTCAACGTGGAAAATCTGGCTGGTATTATCACTGCCGAAACACCGCTGATCGGTATTGAGCCATCGGCTATTCTCAGTTTCCGCGACGAATATCCTGATCTTGCGGGCAATGCTCTTAAACAGCAGGCCAGGGCGCTGGCACCCAACTGCCTCATGTTTGACGAATTCATTGTGCGTGAAGTGAATAACGGAAAAATCTCATCTGATTCATTCGTCACAGAAAAGCAGGAAATATTGCTTCACGGACATTGTCACCAGAAATCGCTTTCGAGTACCGGCCCGACGAAGGAAATGCTTTCACTTCCGGTAAATTACAAGATAACTGAAATAAAATCAGGATGTTGCGGTATGGCCGGTTCGTTTGGTTATGAGAAAGAGCATTATGATCTTTCGCAGAAGGTTGGTGAACTAGTGTTGCTTCCGGCTGTAAGGAATGCAGCTGACACGACTATCATCGCCGCGCCTGGTACAAGTTGCCGCCACCAGATCAAAGACGGTACCGGGCGGAAAGCTTTGCACCCTGTTGAAGTGTTGTTTAATGCTCTGAAATAGTAGTATATATGGATGATTTTGGTTACAAGTTTTTCGATTTTTGCCCGCAATGCGGCAAGGAGCAGTTTTTGTACACAAAGCGGAAGTATTTCCAGTGTTCAGATTGTGGTTATGAGTTTTTCTTCAATATGTCGGCAGCGGTTGTGGCGATTATCAGGAATGAGAGAAATGAAGTCCTGTTTACCATTCGCTCACATAATCCGGCCAAAGGGATGCTTGACCTGCCGGGCGGGTTCGTCGACACCGGTGAAACGGCCGAACATGCGCTGATGCGTGAAATTAAGGAAGAGCTCAACCTGAACCTCTGTAACTATCAGTATATCAAAACATCACCAAATGAATATCCTTATGGAGGATTCACTTACCACACACTCGACCTGGTGTTTGAATGCACTGTGAGCAACCTGAAAGAAATCAAAGCCGACGATGACGTTTCGGGGTACAGGTTTATTAATGTTCATGAAGTGAATACCGGCGACATCGGCCTTGAATCCATCAGGAATATTGTGACATACCTTCGAGAAACCGAAAAGTCGAAACGATAAACTTTACACCCGCCGGCTTTTGAATTATCTTTGTAAAAAATTGTAATCATGAAACGATTCATCTTCTTCATATCACTTGTAACAATCTCTTCGCTTTCGGCACAAACGGTGCTTACCTTTGATAACAACGGCCTTCGCCAGGGCGACACCATCAACACACAGGAAATTGAATACGTTCAGCCGGGAAGCGCCGGCGAAAGCCAGGTCTGGGATTTTTCAAACGTAAAACTCACCGGTAAAGTCAATACAACCGTAATGCCTGCTGACGCGACAGGGAGAACCGGCGGCACTGCTGACTATAACCTGGTGATGAAAGAGGATGACCGCAATTATTATATGAGTCTCGACGAAAACGCCTACGTTGAAAAAGGTTTTACTACCGGAAATACCAGCATTATTTATTCCGATCCCATCATCCGGCTTAAATTTCCTTTTGCATTCGGGCAAACTTTCACCGACAAATATCTCGGCGACGCCATATATTCCAGCAATACCATCATCCCGATTACAGGCGATTACACCGTTACGGCAGACGCCACCGGTACGCTCATACTTCCCGGCATGATCATCAGGAATGTGCTGAGGCTGAAGGTGGAGAAAAATGCTTTCCAGGTGAACCCATGCAGCATTACCGAATCGACGATAACGCGTTACTTCTGGTATGCACCCGGGGCACGCTACCCGGTGATGGGAACAAGCTATACCGAACACAAGACCACCTCGAAGGAACCACAGGTGATTAAGACATCGTTCATCAATCCGCAGGATGCCGGCCTGCAACTCGTCACAGGTGACAACGTTTATCCGAACCGGGTGGCTGATTATTCGGTAGTTACGTATCCCAATCCTTTCCAGGAAAAGCTTGAATATGTTTATCTGCTCCATAAACCCGTGAAAGTCACAGTAGAACTTCTCGACCTATCGGGCAAGGAGCTTTCGGTGATTGAAAGCAGGGCCATGCAGGCCGAAGGTCTGCATTTCGGGCAAGTGGATTCATTTCGTGAAAATTTGTCGATGGGAGTTTACTACCTGAGGTTCACCTTCGGCAACGAAACCTATGTGAGCAAGGTGGTGAAGATGTAGGAATTTCCGTTTGGAAGGTTTAGTAGCTCAGGAATTTTGAAAAAGCCGGTATTTGATTGTATAATATTCATTTATAGCGATTTGCCGCATGAAAGATAAAAAGTAAGCGAAGGCGCATATAAGAAAGATAGGCGCAATATTGAGGATATTCACTTGTTATGCATAAGCGATACGAAACCGACAAGATTATGATAACAGAACAGAACTTTTACCTGAATTTGCAGAATTATTCCTAAATTTGAAAATTAAAGAATTAAATGAAAGACGATATTCATATACAGGTTAACAATGAAGTGCTGGTTTGGGCGAGAGAATCTCTTGCTATTACCCGAAACCAAGCTTCAGAGAAAACTGGAATATCAACAAAAAGAATCGTTCAACTTGAAGACGAAGGAAAACAACCAACTGTTGAAGAACTAAAAGAATTCTCTAAAGTATATAAACGCACGATTGCCACACTTCTGCTTATTAAACCTCCGAAAGAAAAACCATTACCTTCTGATAGGAGAACAGTTGACTCAATCGATTTAGACAATTTTCACGAAAAATCTATAATGGCTGTTCGAAAAGCCAGAGCATTGGCTACTTCGTTCATTGAACTACGTCAAGAAATGAATATTGTCGTTTCAAAGTTAAATTTTTTCGCTTCAATTAATGAGAGTCCACAAATTATCGCGAATAAACTGCGAAAACTGTTAAATCTTGACGAAATTCGAGAAATAACGAATATGAATCATGCTTTGGATGCGTATGTTGAAAAAGTTGAATCATTAGGAATTGTCGTTTTTCAGTTAAGTCTTACTCAAGACAATTTAAGAGGCTTTTCAATTACAGATGAAGTAATTCCTATTATTGCAATCAAACGAGGAGGTGAATCACCATCAGCTAAGATATTCTCACTATTCCATGAACTTGGACATATTTTATTGAATGATGGTGGTTTGTGCGATTTATCCGAACAGACCAATAGTGAAATTGAAAAATGGTGCAATGCTTTTGCAGCAGAGGTGCTTATTCCAACTAATGAATTGCTAAAAATGCAAATCGTTATTGAACAGATTCAGCAAGGAGTAAAAATATGGGCAAAAAACGATTTAATCTCGCTCGGAAATTATTTTCACGTTGGACCTTTAGCAATATTGAGAAGTTTATTGGAAAATAGGCTCACTACTGCTGCTTTTTATAACGAAAAGCACCAATCTTGGAACAAACCACAATTTGGAAAAACTAAGAATCCCGAAGGAAGAAATATCGCAAAAGAAACTATTAAAGAAAAAGGCCGAACATATATTTCATTAGCATTTTCTGCATTCGATCAAAACAGAATAGATTTAAAAGACCTATCAGACTTTTTAGGTATCAGGCTTTCATACATTCCGAGGACTCGACAATTGCTAAATACTTTATAATGCAGTCACTTTTTAGTCAGGGAGACGTTATATATGTGATTGACACTAGTGGCTTAATAATGCTTGAATCTACATTCAAACGAGATAACCCTGTTTTTACAGCTATTTGGGAAGAAATTGAGGATTTAATTAGTCTTGGCAATTTTAAGACAATAGATTTTGTCGAGGAGGAAATAAACAGTTACCAAGGTAAACAAGACTTCCTGAAAATATGGATAAAGAAATGGAAGAAACATTTTGTTGTTATAACTGATGCTGCAAGTATCAATGCTGCAATTCCCATCGTTAATGAAGAGTACAGTTCAGGTTTTTTTGATGCAAAAAAACAAGCAGACGGCAAAGAAGAAGCAGATCCTTATTTAATTGGTTATTGCATTGTACATCAATGTGTACTAATTACAAATGAAAGTAAGATAAAGCCAAATAAAATTCCTGCCGTTTCAAAAAAGAATGGAGTAACCTGTATTGATATCAATGACTTCTTAATTGAAAGAGGATTACGCATGGAAAGAAGAAAATAACCGCCTGTACATAATAAATGCAATAGCAAACGCGGGATTGTGTATTCGTTGAAACATTTGAAATCTTTACATATATTTATGCTGGCAGACAGTTGAGCAACAATTTATTCCCACACTTGCCATAGTGTCAACCGTTACCCAAACAAGTTGAATAAAATGAAGTGAAATACAATAACATATCGAAACCATCAGAAAATAACAACATTATCTCTTATAATATGAAGAAATTTAAATTACTCCCCCTTCTACTGATCCTGTTTCTCAGCGCGAAAGCGCAGGATAAAATTATCAACCTGAATCATGATACCATTCAATGCAAAATCATTTCAATCGGCAGTGAACTTATCCGGTACGAACTGAACAATATTGATGGATCGGTAACCGGGAGGTTTATACCGCTTACCCAGGTTGCAGAATACACGTGTACTCATCAACTGGAAGCACATTCAAAGGTTGTAACTATCCCTGAAAATCGATGGAGTTTGGGGTTGAATGCAGGGTTTTCCACCATGCCCTGGTACCATGAGTTTTTTCAATATTCATCTGCAGTACCTGATTTTACCAGCCATTTGACTAAAGGATTGCATATTACTGCCAGTGCCAATTACCTGATCAGAAGTTTCTGGGGATTGGGTGTAGAATATTCATTTTTAAAAACGAGTGCAAGCAGAAGATCGCCGGTTGAATACCCATATTCAATCTATTTAATGGATTCAGAAGACTGCCGTCAGTATATCAATACTTTGTGGGCATCAGTCTTTTTTCAGCAACATCCGGATGCTAAACAAAAGATTGTAATCAGGGAATCTGTCTCAGCCGGAGCCTTATTCCTCCGCCTTGAAGATCAAACCACAAATCCGGATTTCACCCAGGCAGGTTATAATGAGCTTTCATATAATCTGTTACTTACCGGAATCACGTTCAGTGCAAAACTGGGGCTTTCTGCCGAATACTATTTATGTAAGGCCTTATCGGTTGGAGCTGGTGGTGATTTTATCTGGAGCAGGTTAAAAAAAGCAAGTACCGAAGCAAGAGGGTCAAATAATTACAGCTCTTCAACCGATAACCAGGAGCTTAACAACCCCATAAAACTATCCCGTGTCGATTGCTCATTTGTTGTTCATTATCATTTTTAATTCACTCTCTAACCATTCAGTGATGAAATCATTCATAAAAAATACCATTGTATTATCATTACTTTATCTGGCAACAAGTTGTTCCAAAGATTTCCTGAATGATAATCTTACACAGGCGTCTTTACCTTTGGGTGAATCAAATATTTATATATCACCCGATTGGCAAAGTGCTGATTACCTGTTTAAGCTTCCTTCGGTTAAAGAAGCTGATTATGAGATTATATCAAAACCATCATGGCTCAACGTAGGCTCGGTTAACGGGCATATTACAGACAGTGTTGCCAATGTGCAATGTACTGTTACTAAAAATCCGGCTTTCAGTGAAGCGGGCATTTACCTGGATATCATGACTGTATCCGCAGCCGGGATACAATATAAAATTCCTGTTGGCTATATAACCGAGGGAAACCCGTCGGTGAAAGTACAAAACAGCCTCACGCTGCCTTATAACTCATATGGAAATCCCTGTTTACCTATTCAGAATGAAGGATCGGGTATTCTGCTCTGGGGGATCATTAGTATGCCTGACTGGTTAGCGCTTGATACAACCAGGCTTAAATTTGAAGGGACATATATTTCTCCATATAATTCATATTCAATACCTCTTCTCTTTAAGCTCGACGAGGTCCCATACGGAATCATGGCAGGCACAATTGTGCTGTCAACCAATGACAAGGAGCATCCGAGTGTTTCCATAATTGTTACGGCAGACCTGGGAACACCTCAATTGAACATTTATTCCAGCACCATTGATTTTTCATTTGATGAATCCTCAAAAACATTAATGTTAAGCAATTATGGAGATGGAAGCCTGATCTGGGAATTTCAGGACATCCCTGCATGGCTTACCATTGCCCCTTCAAGTGGAATTTGTGAACCATATTCATATATCGATGATATCATTTTCACCTGCGATCGGACAAAACTCAATCCGGGACAAAATTCAGCTACCGTAGTTCTTAGAAGCAACGACAGTTCCCATCCGTCATACGAAATCAAGGTTACGGCTTTTGCTCCCGGTACCAATGAAAACGTACGCGCTATTGCCGGAGATATCAAAGACGCTGTATTCAATAAAAACACAAACACGTTATACTTCGTAACCAGCGCACCTGACAAACTTATTGCTTACGATGTTACCGCCCGAACGGTGTTGCATGAGATATTACTGAGCAAGTCTCCCACCTGTTTTGCCATCAGTGAAGACTGGACTAAAGCAGCCGTAGGGCACAACGGGTTTATCAGTGCCATCGATTTAACAGACAATACAGTAACTGCAATTTACTCAACCGATTATTCAGTATATGACTTTGCCTGGGGCGAAAACGATTGGTTTAGCTTCACGCAAAAGGGTGGAAGTTTCTCCGGTCTGCACTGGATCAATATTGCGGATGGAACATTATATAATGACCCAAGCCAGTATGACCTTGATGGCAGTTCAATCATAAAGAAAGTACCCGGTCAGCCCTACTTCATTGCTACTCGAAACGGGACTTCACCAAGTGGTTTTTTTGCTTATGATGTTGCTGCAAAAAGTATTAAAAGCTACGCACACATGGACTTATACAATTTCTGGTTTTCGGAAAACGGAGAATATATTTTTGCCAGGAACCTGAATATATACAGAACCACCAGTGCAACCGAATCTACCAATACGTTCAATAATGACATCAATGCAATTGGTACAATCAGTACCGGAAATGCAAACTTCTATGGACTGCAATTCCTCTATAGCAGTGATAATTATCTGTGGATTTTACAGAATAATTCTTATTCGTCCGAAATGCAATCAACCAGCTTATACCAGGTTGAAGATAATAACTTTACACTGGTTAACAGTTATGATTACTTCACCGTTTACCAACCCGACGAACAAACTACGCCATTTAAAGTCAGCGCAAATTATGCTTTTGTAAATGGAGAAGGTACAGAGATTATGGTATTGTGCAAAGGTGTTAGCAACAGCTCATGGATGATACAATTTATTCCTGTAAAATAGATAGTTTGAAGTCAGACAGAAAATTGTTTTTATTTTTGAAAAATATAATCCCCGGCTGCCTGGAAGGGAACTGGTGTTGCCCACTCTGATAAACGAAGAGTGAGCAGGCCGCAGCACCAGGCCACGGAATGTTCTATTCCTCACGCAAACAGCATCACCAGTAACTGTGCTGCCACAATCCTCAGGAACATCACCAGCGGATAAACGGTAGCATAAGCCACGGCCGGTGCTTCACTCTGGGCAATACTGTTGGCAAACGCCAGTGCCGGCGGGTCGGTCATACTGCCGGCAAGCAGTCCGCACACTTCAAAGTAGTTGCGTTTGAGCACGATCTTGGTTATCAGCCCGACTATCATGATGGGAATCAGAGTGATAATTGCGCCATAAGCCATCCAGATAAATCCATCGCCCGAAGCCAGGGTAGGGATGAACTTCTCCCCTGCTTTGATGCCCACGCTGGCCAGGAAAAGCACGATGCCTATTTCGCGCAGCATGAGGTTTGCACTGGGTGTGGTATATGATGTGAGCGACAGCTTGTAACCGAACTTGCTCAGCAAAATAGCAATAATGAGCGGCCCGCCGGCGAGACCCAGTTTCACCGGTGTAGGCATCCCTCCTATCACAATGGGAATGCTTCCCAGCAGCGCGCCAAGCATGATACCGATGAAAATCGGGAAAAGGTTGGGCTCGTTGAGGCGGCGGAGCGAATCACCCAGCAGCCGGGCCACACTGTCAATCGAGCTTTCGTCACCTACAATGGTGACTTTGTCACCGATCTGAAGCCGAAGGTGCGGTGTAGCCACCAGTTCAATGCCCGACCTGTAGATACGCGTTATGTTTACACCAAAGCGCGTCCGCAACTGCAGTGATTCCAAGGTTTTACCCGAAACAGCCGGTCGCGTGACCAGTACCTGCTTCGACATCAGTTTGCCCGGCTGTTCCGAAAGGTCGATGTCGCTGCGTTTTCCAAAATCAGCGACAAGGGTACGAATATCACCTTTATGCGAGACAAAAAGGGCGATGTCACCTTCATTCAACACTGTGTCGGAATGTGCGGCAGTGATCTCGCCATCATGCAAAACCCTGGAAATCACTGTTTCGTTGTGCATTAGATGCCTGAGTTCCACTATTTTTTTGCCGGTAATGGCAGCATTCGTAATAGTGATACTCACCTTTTCGGGAAGGTTTTCCTCGGGATTTTTCATCCGGTCAAACTGTTTCATCTCCTCACTCAGGTTTGTTCCGGTAAACCGCCTGATCAGCAGCATGGTGATGATAATACCCAGAACACCAAAAGGATACGCTACCGCATAGCCCAGGCTGATATCGGTTGCACCACCTGGTGCAACTTCTTTTACTGCCTGCTGTGCCGCACCAAGTCCGGGAGTGTTTGTCACAGCTCCTGACATGATACCCACCATCACTGGCATGGATGCTCCTGTAACAAAATGGAGGATAATCACCGTAGCAACTCCCAGCAGCACAACCGCCGTCGCCAACAGGTTAAGAGTAAGGCCACCTTTACGGAATGAGGAGAAGAAGCCTGGCCCGAGCTGCAGTCCTACAGCAAAAACAAAGAGAATTAGCCCGAAATCTTTCGCAAAATCAAGTACCTGGTGGTTGATACGGAACCCGAAATGCCCGATAGCAATTCCCGCAAACAGCACTAAGGTGATACCCAGCGAGATATTATATATTTTCACTTTCCCAAGCGCAACACCTATTGCAATAACAAAACTGTAAATAATCACCGTTTGGGCAACTGACTCATTGAATAAAAGATCCCTTAACCATTCCATATCCTGAAATTAATTCTGTAACAAAGGTAGATGTTTCATCTCTCGCAAAGGTTTCTTCCTGCTTGAAAGTATATGTTCGGTTGCAAAAAGTCTGGCTTATTGTGATAACACGCATAAGTATCTCTAAACATGGTTGTTGCAGACGAAATAAAGAGAGAATAGTTTTAATATTCTGTTAAAAAAACAATTGCTAAAAATCCGGCGATCATGTAAAAGAACCGGTTTAAGGGTAAATAACCGCTAAACGTCTAATAAAGTTGAAATATAACCAGGCTGTTTTCACTTTTGCAACAGTTTAGGTTTAGGGTCGGGGCGAAAGCTTAATCATTAACGGGATTTCATGAAAACTAACAGTATTGGTTGACATGCAAAACATTGCTGTGAAATCCATAATTAGCAAACCGGAACCAACAGTTAATCAGTATGATTATTGCTTTCGCCCATTTTTTTCATTTCACTCCCGTTATACTTCAACGAATTACGCTCAATGACAAGATATAAAAATTACAAATTTCTTCTACCCGGCATTATTGCTTTGCTTGTAAGTTACTTCAATACATTATCGGCTCAGGATTATTCTGGAACCAAAATAAACGAATATTACTGGGGCACACCGCTCGTCAAAGTTCTGCACGATTTCAGGTTCAAGTATAACATTCCGATTGTCTATGATTCAGCGATGGTTTCGGGATACAAAGTGGATTACCTTTTCGACAACACTCTAGCCGTTACAGCCATTGGCATTGTTTTCCGCGACAATAAAGACCTGTCGTACACCATCGACTCAAATAACATTGTTCAGGTAGTGCCCCGCGAACTGGCGAAAGGCAACATTATCACCGGTGACAACCTGAAATACCAGACGAAGCCCCGGCGATTTGACCTTACGGTCACTGGTGTTGTGAAGGATAAGCTGAGCGGCGAGCCGTTGCCTTTTGCATCGCTCATGATACGTGAAAACAATTCAGGCACCTCATCCAATGTTGACGGATATTTCACGTTGCAGCATGTACCCTGCGATACCTCTTCATTTATGGTTTTCTACCTGGGTTATTACAGGCAAACGTTTCACCTTACGCCGAAATCGGACCTGCGAAAGCTCATCATATACCTCGATCCTATGCCCACGGAGCTCAAAGCTGTTGAAGTGAAAGGCGAACGTGAAGAACTCATGAAAGCAGCCGAAGGCGGTAACATGATCAAGATGGCACCGGCCAAGATCGCCGAACTTCCAAGCCTTGGTGAAAAAGATATTTTCAGGACATTTCAGCTGATGCCCGGAATTGGCGGCAGCAACGAGTCATCGTCAGGACTGTATGTACGTGGCGGCACTCCCGACCAGAACCTCATACTTTACGACGGTTTTACATTGTATCACCAGGAGCACCTTTTCGGGATGTTCAGCGCGTTTAATCCAAATGCTATCAAGGAGGTTCAGCTTTTTAAGGGTGGCTTTGAATCGAAATACGGCGGCAGGTTGGCCAGTGTAATGGAGATCATAGGCAAGACCGGAAACGAGGAGAAATTCAATGCCGGCGTGGATGCAGGTTTCCTTGGTATAAACGGTTACCTTGAGATACCGCTGAATCACAAAGGATCGGTTTTTATTGCAGGCCGCAGGTCGTATAAAACATTTCTTTATACAAAGCTCTTCAATTCATTTACTCAGAACAATGGCACACCTAAGACAACGGTTTCGGCACCTGCCGGCGATGGTCCTCCGGGCATGAGACAAATGGTGGAAGAGCAATCACCTACATCCTATTTTTATGACCTTAATTTCAAGGCGACTTACCCGGTAACCAGGAAAGATATTATTTCGTACAGTTATTTCAGCGGACAGGACGATTACGACAATTCACGTGATCTGAGCCGCGAACGGGGTGGCATCAGTATGGAAGGTGATGTCACCGATCTTACTACCTGGGGAAACTGGGGAACAAGCCTTAAATGGTCGCGTAAGTGGAGCGAAAAAGTCTATTCGAACAACCTGATTTCATACTCCAATTACACAAGTTCGAAAGACCGCTCCTCTTCGCGCACCTTTGTGAACGAGGACGACGAAATCGAAACGTTCAATTCGGGAACGGTTGAAGATAACAACCTGAAGGATCTCTGCTTCAAAACCGATAACGAATGCAAAACCGGGCTTCACAACCAGCTTGAGTTTGGCGCACAGTTCAACAATTACAACATCAGGTACAATTTCGTCCAGAACGATACAGTATCTGTGCTCGACATGAAGAACACAGGGTCATTGGCGGCAATTTATTTCCAAAACCGCTGGAAACCACTGGACAAATTCATGTTTCTGCCCGGGCTGCGTACTTCATATTATAGCAATACGGGCAAATTGTACGTCGAACCCCGTTTCCAGGCATCATACAACCTCACTGAAAAAGTTAAGTTAAAGAGCTCAGCGGGATTATTTTACCAGTTTGCCAACAGAATAATCAGGGAAGATATTGCCTCAGGCAGCCGCGACATTTGGGTTCTGTCGAATGGCGACAACATCCCTGTGAGCAAAGCCATCCACCTGATCGGAGGCATGAGTTATGAAAATCACGACTATCTTATCGACGGCGAAGCATACTACAAAAAGCTTTACGGGCTGACCGAATATACGCTGCGGTTTTCACAGCAGTTTGGCCCTGGCCAGCAGAATGTCGACTATTCATCACTGTTTTACAACGGTGATGGTTATACACGCGGCTTTGACCTGCTGTTGCAGAAAAAATACGGTAAATACTCAGGATGGCTGGGTTACACTCTCTCCGAAACCAGGTATCATTTTCCTGTTTATGGCGATGGTTACTTCAATGCAACCCAGGATGTTACACACGAATTTAAGATCGTGAATACATACAAGTACAAGAAATGGACATTCTCGGCCACCTGGATTTTCGGCACTGGCATGGCCTATACTCGTCCGCTAGGCGGGTATGTGCTCACTCTCCCCGACAGCACCACGGTTGATGTGATCATCCCGGGAACCAAGAATGCAGCCCGGTTGCCCAACTACCACCGGCTGGATGTTTCAGCGAAATACGATCTCAGAATGGGTGATTTCGGCAAGGGAAGCCTGAGTTTCTCCATCTTTAACCTTTACAACCGTAAAAACGTGTGGTACAAGGAGTTCGAGGTAGATGAAACAGGGCTCACCGAAACCAATATGACGCTGCTCGGAATCACCCCCAATGTCTCATTATCGTTTCAAATCAGGTAAGATGAAAAAGAAAAAATTCAGATATCTCATATTCAGCACGATAATCCTGTCAGCCATTATCGCAGCATTCACTTCCTGCCAGAAAGAACTCATGGTTCCCATGACCAGCGATAATACGGCTGTAGTTGAAGCTTACCTGGTGGCAGGAGATACGAGCGGGTATGTCTATGTCTCCAAAATTCTTCCTTTTTCGGATGATACAGTCAATATAAAAGAGATGATCAGCGGGCTGAAAGTTTACATCAATGATGAACTGCTCACCGAAGTTGACTCGGGCATTTACTGCTGTAAACCAGGTTCTGAAGGTTTTATAACCGGCAATACTTACAATCTGTCCTTTGAATATGGAGGAAATACGGTAACTTCTTCCACAATTATACCGGTGAAGCCGACTGGCTTTGCGAGCACAGCATCAATTGTTTATGCAACAAGAATTACCGAGGATGACTCTACTTTCCATCCCGGCCCCGGAAGCATGATGGACGAAGTAGAACTTACGTGGAACAACGATGATCTTGCCTATCATTACCTAATGGTGGAATACCTTGAAGATTCGGCCGACTATATCAACGCAAGGCTTGCCGATACAGAGTTTCCTTTCAACCAGGCAACTTCGCCTACCCAGGAGACGTATTTCAAGATAGGCATGCAAAACCTGCGTTACTTTGGCAGTTACCGCATTGTACTGTTAAGGGTAAATACTGAGTTTGATGATGCATTCACAAGAAACGGCACCAATTCCAATAACCTGGTAAATCCAAACACCAACATTACCAATGGATTCGGGTTGTTCACCGGGGTTAGCTCCGATACTGTGTACCTGGAAGTCTTGCCTAAATAACCTCTCAGTTTTTCAACGAAATATCTGAGGACCGGCTAATCAGGTTCGTTGATATAGAAACGCATGGATCGGGATAATTACAATATGTCAATTCCGGTTGCAAAGTGCTATATTCCAATGGTGAGATTAGCTACTGATTCTTACTTCTCCAAACCCATATAGCGATGCTGTAATTCCACTTCTCAGTGCCTCTCAGAGCCCTGAGTACCTCCGTGGTTCCTCTCAATCCTGATACTATCGGAACTCAAACTATCGAATTCTCTCTGCCTTCGCTGCAATGCATCTCCTCAGTGCCTCTCAGTGCTCTGAGTGTCTCAGTGGTTCCTTTCTATCCCGTTACTATCAAACTATCAAACTCTCTCTGCCTTCGCTGCATTGCATCTCCTTTGTGCTTCTCAGTGCCCTCAGTGCCTCAGTGGTTCCTTTCAATCCCGATACTATCGGAACTCAAACTCTCTCTGCCTTCGCTGCAATGCATCTCCTCAGTGCCTCTCAGTGCCCTCAGTGCCTCAGTGGTTCCTTTCTATCCCGATACTATCGGAACTCAAACTCTCAAACTCTCTCTGCCTTCGCTGCAATGCATCTCCTCAGTGCTTCTATGTGCCCTCAGTGCCTGAGTGGTTTCTCTTCAACCTCCTACCTTATCAGCGTCACCGTACCCCATTCACTATTTGGCATATCGTCGGTCTCACCCACATTCTCATTATGCCATATCGTGCCGTCCCTGAACACTGCCTGCACCTTCCACACATACACATCCTGCTGGCAGGGTACCTGCTTGTAGGTGCCGTCCCAGCCCTGCAGCGGTGCGCCGTTGCTGTCCAGCGCCGTTGAGCTCCACAGCAGTGCGCCATGGCTGTCGTAAACCTCAGCCCTGTATGTCGCCAGGTTCACTCCCACAGGCTTCCACAGCCGTGTCTGCTCCACCGGCCCCGAAGGCGCCATCGCAGTCGGTATCCACAACCCCTTGTACAGCATCCTGTATACTGTTGTGGCGGTGTCTGTGCACCCCAGGCTGTTCACCGTGATCAGTTGTACCACGTAGTTGCCGTCCACATCGTAGGTCACCACCGGCGACAGGGCCATGCTCGTCTGCCCGTTGCCAAAGTCCCAGTAGTATTGCAGCGCCCCCACCGAACCATTGGTGAACAGCACCTGCCCCTGCAGGTTCTCGTAGTTCTCCGT
>Ga0209099_1002502_pt1 | contig 16093 bp, 13 predicted proteins | sample AD_JPNHW2_MetaG_FD_184430 | JGI IMG/M metagenome (GOLD analysis project Ga0209099, IMG submission 184430) | Active sludge microbial communities of municipal wastewater-treating anaerobic digesters from Japan - AD_JPNHW2_MetaG (SPAdes) (version 2) | ecosystem: Engineered > Bioreactor > Anaerobic... | reverse complement strand
TGGGCAAGACTTTGCAATTTACATGTTTTGTAAGCGATAGCTTACAAAACATGTAAATGGTCGTTATAACAGTTCTTTACCCATCCAAACCTATGGGTTTGAGAGGGTAAAGTATTCCCCTAGGTCGGACCTAGGGGAACTGTTTAGTTTTAAAACTGTTGTGGTATAATAAAAAAGTGAAAAGGAAGCTATTAAAATCGGATAATAAAAACAAAATTAGTGGTTTTACCCTAATTGAACTTTTAGTCGTCATCGCTATCATCGGAATACTATCTGCTGTAGTTATTGCTTCACTAAACAGTGCAAGAGAAAAGGGAAAGGTGGCTACCATCAAATCAACCTTAAAAAACATGCAGTCAGAAGCAGAAATTTATTATTCAGACAACGGGAATTATTCAACAGTAACAAACGGTGGACTTGATAAGTTTATAACATCTATCAACAACTTGGGTGGAGTCGCAAAATACTACAGCCTAGATGGTAAAAGATGGGGCGCATCAGCCACCTTAAACTTAGATAGCACAAAAAATTACTCGGTTAGCCCAACAGGGGTTGTTGTTTGGGATACGTCTGAACAAGGATATTTAACATGGGACAATTCCAACAATGCCTGTTTATCATTAGGTCGCAGATTGCCATCGGTTGAAGAATTTAGATCTCTCTACTTAGCGTGGAATGGTATTCCTGGTGGTTTTTTGAACAATACGTATTGGACAGAAACAACAGACCCACTAGATGATGGCAAGGCTTATTATGTTAATGCTGGAGGCTTTGCAGCTGTCAGTTATTCTAAGGAAGGGAAGTTTTGGGCTAGGTGTGTTCGGTAAAAAACAAACTTTTAATTTTAGGCTAAATATGTTATAATATATAAAGAAGCGTTGAAGAGGATATCACCTCAGAGCCCTAAGAAGAAACCCTGAAAAGGAGATTAGAACTTAGCGGGTAAGCCCGTAAAAGCTGCAAAATAAGCCCTTTTGGGGGAAATAAGGTGGTACCACGAGAATTTTTTGAAACTCGTCCTTATGTAACAATTTTATGATTGTTATACAAGGACGAGTTTTTTTGTTAGGAGAAAACAAAAATAAGCTCTTCTCGAAATGCACGAATATTTTTCTGCTGAAAAATTTCTCTGCTCGAGCCGTCGCTCTGTGCAAGGCGTTTCCCAAAGACTTATTTTTATTTTCTAAAATGATTATTAAACTTATTAATTAAATAGAAAACATATGAATGAAGAAAAAGAAAAATCAAATAATACACTTCGGGAAGAAAAAGTTTTAGAATTTTGGCAAGAGAACAAAATTTTCGAAAAGAGTTTAGAAAAAGATTCTCCAAAAGGGGAATATGTTTTCTATGAAGGTCCCCCAACTGCTAATGGCAAGCCTGGAATTCACCACTTGGAAGCGAGGGCTTTTAAGGATGCTATTTTACGTTATAAGACAATGCAAGGTTACCATGTTACCAGAAAAGGCGGATGGGACACTCATGGTCTTCCTGTAGAAATTGAAGTTGAGAAAAAATTAAACCTAGAATCGAAAAAGGAAATTGAAGAATACGGAATAGATAAATTTAATAAAGAATGCAAGAAGAGCGTATGGAACTACACAGATTTGTGGCATAAATTTACAGACAGAATAGGTTTTTGGGTAGATCAAGAAAATCCTTACGTTACTTATCACAATGATTATATTGAATCAGTTTGGAATGTTATTAAAGAAGCTTCCAAGCAAGATTTACTTTTTAAAGATTACAAAATTGTGCCTTGGTGTCCAAGATGCGGAACAGGACTTTCTTCACACGAATTAGCTCAAGGATACCAAGATGTTAAAGATATTACAGTGTATGTGAAATTTAAATTAACAGGAGATTCGTGTTCTAAAATTTCTTCAGGAAAGCATGCGAGCGAAGAAATCTGTGTTTTAGTTTGGACAACAACTCCATGGACTCTTCCTTCCAATGTATCATTGGCTGTTGGAGAAGATATTGATTATGTTTTGGTAGAACAGAACGGAGAACTTTTGATTCTTGCGAAGTCTCGTCTATCAATCTTGGATGGTGAATATAAAATTGTTAAGGAACTAAAAGGTAAAGACTTACTTGGCCTTTCTTATGAGCCTCTATATCCATATACAAAATCTTTGGTTAACAAAGAAGAAGGACAAAAGCTAGAAAATGCTTATAAAATTTATGGAGCAGATTTTGTGACAACAGAAGATGGAACAGGTGTTGTGCACATAGCTCCAATGTATGGACAAGATGACTTTGATTTAGGTAATAAGGTTTCGCTTCCTAAATGTCACCTAGTTGGACTTGATGGAAAATTCTTAGAAGGAACAGATTTCTTGGCTGGAAGATTTGTCAGAAATGAAGATGTTGCAATAGATATAATGAAAGATTTATCAGGAAGAAATCTTTTGTTTAAAAAAGAAAAATATGAACACACATATCCTCACTGCTGGAGATGTAAGACAGCCCTTGTCTATTACGCCCGAGATTCTTGGTATATAAAAATGTCAGCTCTCAGAGATAAGATGATGAAAGAGAATGAGGATATTAATTGGGAACCTTCTTATATAAAAGAGGGGAGATTTGGTGAATGGTTAAAAGATATTAAAGATTGGGCAATATCACGAGAAAGATATTGGGGGACACCACTTCCTGTTTGGAAGTGTGATACTTGTGGCAAGATAGAAGTGCTTGGAAGTCTAGAAGATATAAAATCTAAAGCTAAAGTTTCTGGTAATAGGTATTTTGTTATGCGTCACGGAGAAGCAGAAAACAATATTGATGGAAAGATAAATACAAAAGATGAATATCGAGTAAGTCACCTAACAGAGAAAGGTATAACTGAATCTAGAAATAATGCAGAAAAAATCAAAGATGAAAAAATAGACTTAATAATATCTTCTCCTATAACAAGAGCTAGAGAAACAGCTATTGAGGTTGCAAAGGTTTTAGGATATGACCTTGAAAAGATCTTGATAGATGAGAATTTAACAGAATATAAAGTTTCTAAATATGAAGGAAAGACATGGCAGGATTATCATAATGATTATCCTAATACAGAAGAAAATTTCTATAAAACAGAAGAAGGTTGTGAGACGTGGAACGAGCTTAGAAAAAGATCAATGGATTTCTTGTACGATTTAGAGAACAAGTATCAAGGTAAAAACATTTTAATGGTTACTCATGGAGGGCCAGCATGGCTCTCGATTGCAGGAATAAATGGTTACGGAGCAAAAGAATCTCTCTCAATGTTAAAGAACTTTTCTTGTCTTACCAATTCGGAAATCAGAGAACTTGATTTCAAATCAATTCCTCATGATGAAAATTATGAATTAGACCTACACAGACCATATATTGATGATATTCATCTTACTTGTGATTGCGGAGGAAAGTTAGAGAGAACAAAAGAAGTTATGGATGTTTGGCTTGATTCGGGGTCTATGCCTTTTGCACAAAGTCATTATCCATTTAGCACAAAAGATATTTCTTACCCAGCTGATTTTATTAGTGAGGGAATAGACCAAACAAGAGGTTGGTTCTATACTCTTCATGCTGTTGGAACAATTATGAATAAAGGTAAAGCGTTCAAGAACGTAATTTGTCTCGGACTTGTGCTTGATGCTAATGGGAAGAAGATGTCTAAATCACTCGGTAACGGAGTAGATCCTTGGACAATGATAGATAAATATGGAGTAGATACACTTCGACTTTGGATGTATTCAATTAATCAACCTGGTGAACCGAAAAATTTTGACGAAAAAACAGTTGCAGAATTAAACAATAAGTTTTTCAATTTGTTCTATAATGTTTTGGCTTTTTATGAACTATACAGAGATACAAAAATTGAATCGAACGATATGCCAAAAAGTAAAAATGTGCTGGACATCTGGATTATGGCTAAGCTCGGAGAATTAATCAAAGTTATGACAGATAACACAGAAGATTACAAATTACTTGAGCCCGTTAGAGCGGCTAGAAATTTTATAGATGATTTATCTACATGGTATTTACGTCGTTCAAGAGACAGAATTAAAGATGGAGACATAGAAGCTAAACAAACTATCTATTTTGTATTTAAAACAATGGCGAGACTGTTTGCTCCGTTCGCTCCATTTTCAGCTGAGGATGTATGGCAGAAATTAAAACTAGAAGGTGATTCGGAGAGCGTCCACTTCTCTAGCTGGCCAGAGACTATTATTTATGAAGAGAAAGTCATAGAAGAAATGAAAGAACTAAGAGAAATAGTTACACTAGGTCTACAAAACCGACAAAAAGCAGGAATCCCTGTTAGACAACCTCTTCGTGAAATAACAGTTAAAAAATACAATCTAAAAGAAGAATATGTTTCTATTCTAAAAGATGAATTAAATATCAAAAATGTAAAGTTTGAGGAAGGACAAGAACTTGAGGTTATTCTCGATACAAATATCACTGAAGATTTGAAACTTGAGGGTTATTATCGAGAACTTGTTAGAGCTATTCAAGACATAAGAAAGAAAAACGAGTTGAATCCTAATGATGTGATTACTCTTGTAGTCAAAACTGATGAGAGTGGTAAAAATTTAGTAAACCTCTTTAGAGAAAATATTCAAAAATTAGTATCTGCTAAGACAATAGAATATGAAGACAATGATGGGGCAGAAGTAAAAGTTGCAGATTTAACTTTTGTAATTAAGGTGGTAAAATAAAAGTGTAATGCATCACCATATTTATCACCCCAGTAGTAAAGCATAGCTTACTACGGGGCAGGCCCCAGCGTAAAACATATGCTTACTACGGGGCAGGCCCCAGCGTAAAACAATAGCTTACTACAGGGCAGGCCCCAGCGTAAAACATAGCTTACTACAGGGCAGGCCCCAGCGTAAAACATATGCTTACTACAGGGCAGGCCCCAGAGTAAAACAAAAGCTTACTACGGGGCAGGCCCCAGCGTAAAACAATAGCTTACTACGGGGCAAGAAGTGCCAGATGCTAGGATTATCTTAAAACATAACAAATAAAGAATTTAACATGCATCATCATATTTATCACACACAAGGATTTATTCTGTCTTCGCGTAACGTGGGCGAAGCTAATAAAATGATCACAATTTTTACTAGGGAGTTGGGGCTTGTGCGTGCGATGGTGCAGGGAATAAGACTAAATAAATCGAAGCTAAAATATATACTCCAAGATTTTTCATATGCTAATGTTGATTTTGTAAAAGGAAAAGAAGTCTGGAGAGTCACTTCTGCAAAAAGCATAAATACTTTTCCATTGGCTAGGGCTAACAATGATTCATTGCTTTTGATTGCTCGTATTTCATCTCTCGTTGATAGATTTTGTGGAGCGGAATCTGTAAATCAGAAAATTTTTGATGAACTTATCCAGTCAATTTATATATTGGACGATGAAGTTGAAAACGATACAAGAGAAGCACTAGAGCTTCACCTTGTTCTAAGGATTATGAATGAGCTTGGTTATATTGGAGACTCTTCTCTATTGTCAAAGTATTTAGGAACCCCCTTTAATAAAGCTAAAACGAATGATCTTCTAAGGGAAAGACAGTCAATCATAGCCCATATTAATAAAGCCCTTTTAGAGAGTCAATTATAAAAAGTATTTTTATGATATAATGTTTTTATGTCAGAAAACAAAGGAAAAATTGAAGATTTAAAAAGAAAATTATATGATCCCAATTACGACGAGTCAACTAGTTATAGGAGGGGGGCTTTAAGAGAACAAAGATATGATGTAAAAGATGAATGGGATAAACCAAAAACAGAAGAAATGCCTAATAAAAATAAAAAAATAAAAACTTCTTTTTTTAAAAAATTTTTTATACTGTCCATTATATTCTTCATCGGAGCAGTTGGTTATTCTGCTTATAAATTTTTCCTAGATGACTCGACTGTTTCAGGAAATAAAATAGATTTGGAAATAATTGGTAGCTCGTTTACTAAGGGGGGTGAGGATTTACCCTTAGAGATAGAGATAACTAATCGTAATAGTGCAAGCTTAGAGTCTGCGTCTTTAACGATCGAGTACCCTAAGGGGGCAAATGACGATTCTGAAATAATTCGTTTAGATAAAGATGAGATTGGAACCATAAAATCAGGAGAGACTGTTATTCGAAATATCAGAGTAAAACTTTATGGATCAGAAAAATCAATAAAGAACATTAAGGCCAGTTTAGAATATCGCCCAGAAGGATCTAACGCTACCTTTGCTAAAGAAAAGTATTACCCTGTAACTATTAGTCTAGCTCCTGTTTCTCTAAAAGTAGAAGCTCCTAATAGTATAATTGCCAATCAAACAGTTTCTATCAAGATCACTACAACCCTAAATACAACTCAGCCAAGTGATCATCTAGTGTTACAACTAAAACACCCTAGCAATTTTATTTTTGAAACAGCTGAGCCGTTGCCAATGAACGATAATTATATTTGGGATTTATCTTCAATTACTCAAACCACTCCAATAACAATAGAGCTTAAAGGTAAATTGATGGGGCAAACTGGAGATGAACAAGTTTTCCATGCTTATGCAGGAACATTAGATAACAATGATACTTCTAAAATGGGGGTTGTTTACAGCTCTATCTTGCAAAAGATGGTGATAGAAAATCCATTTCTTGATATTAAAGTTTTGGTAAACAATCAAGACCAAGAAGAATATGCAGTTAAGGGTGGACAAGAAGTCAGTGTAGATATTACTTGGAAAAATAATCTTTCTTCTAGTATTAACGATGCAGAAATAGTGGCAAAAATTACTGGAAATATTCTTGATAAGAATAATATAAAAGAAACTTCTGGTTATTATGATTCTCTCAATGGGCAGATTATTTGGAATAAAAGCACGTTAAAAGAACTTGAGTCTATAGAACCAGGTGGAACAGGGAAAGTTTCTTTTGACTTCACACCTATGAGCTTGACTGGACTTTCTGGAATTAAGAATCCGCAGGCTGTGATAAGTGTAAGTATAAAAGGCAATCAACCATTATACGGAAGTAGCTTTTCTAATATAGATAATTTCACAGAGAAAAAAATAAAATTAAAAACTGATTTTCAAGTGGCTTCATCGTTATCTTATTTGACTGGAGATTTGCCACCTAGGGCAGAAGGTAATACTAATTATATGGTAACATGGACATTATCCAATTCTACTAACAGTGTTAGTCAGGCTCTTGTAACGGCAAGTTTACCTATTTATACTGACTGGGTAGGATTTGTCGCGGGTACGAAAGAAAATATTTCTTACAATAAAGAAAAAAGAGAAATTACATGGAAGATAGGATCAGTTCCACCAGGAACAGGAGTAGATTCAAACCGAGAAGTTTCTTTTATTGTGAACTTTAAGCCATCAATATCACAAGTAGGACTCTCTCCACTTTTGATACAAAATATCTCATTGTCAGGAACAGATTCCTACTCTGGTGCACAAGTTGGAAGTACGATGAATAACTTATACATCTCATCAATCAGTGGGGCGTCAGCTGGAGAAGGGAACGGTAGGGTATCTAATTAGAAGATTATAAAATTACAAAGATGAAAAAGGAAGAAAATAAAATTATGGAGTCAATTATCTCTTTATCAAAAAGAAGAGGTTTTATTTATCAAGGTTCAGAAATTTATGGTGGACTAGCCGGAACTTGGGATTACGGACCATTAGGTGTTGCTTTGAAAAATAATATCAAGAATTCTTGGTGGAAAAAATTTGTAGAATCGAGAGAAGACATGTACGGAGTAGATGCTGCGATACTGATGCATCCAGATGTTTGGAAAGCTTCAGGGCACGTAGATACTTTTACAGATCCGTTGGTTGAATGTACTAAATGCAAGAGGCGTTTTAGAGAAGATGCCCTAAAAGAGCCTGGAATATGTGATGAATGTGGCAGTGCTGTAGGAACCCCTAAAGCCTTCAATATGATGTTTAAGACTCAAATAGGGGCCGTAGAGGACACTTCTGCAACTATTTATTTAAGACCAGAGACCGCACAAGGTATGTTTGTGAACTTCAAGAATGTTGTTGATTCTTTTCATCCAAAACTTCCTTTTGGACTTGCTCAGATAGGTAAGGCATTTCGTAATGAAATAACCCCCCGAGATTTTATTTTCAGAGTTCGAGAATTTGAACAGATGGAGATAGAATACTTCTTGAAAGGTGATAATTGGGAAAATTACTTTGAATATTGGAGAACAGAGATGATTGAATGGATGGAAGAGATAGGCTTGGATATGTCAAAGGTTCATGAATTAGAAGTTCCAAAAGACAGCTTGGCTCATTATTCTAAACGAACAATAGATTTTGAGTTCGATTTTCCTTTTGGTAGAAAAGAATTGTATGGTTTGGCATATAGAACAGACTTTGATTTAAGTAGACATAAACTTACTTACCAAGACGAACCTGCCCGCAATACCGATGGTATAGCTATGGCAGGCAAGCCTACCAGCAATACCGATGGTATAGCTATGGCAGGCAAGGAGACAAATGAGAAAATAGTACCTCATGTTATCGAACCTTCTTTGGGTGTAGATAGAACTGTCCTAGCAATTTTGCTCGGTGCTTATAAAGAAGATTTAAATGGAGAAGAACCTAGACCATACCTCGCTTTTAAACCAGCGATAGCTCCAGTTGTATGCGCAGTTTCTCCTTTGCTAAAAAATAAACCTGAATTAAAAGATTATGCTAGGTTGGTTTATCGAAACCTAAAAGATGAATTCGGAAGGGTAATGTGGGATGACAATGGGAACATTGGTAAGAGATATAGACGACAGGATGAAATAGGAACTCCTTGGTGTATTGTTATCGATTTTGAAACTTTGGAAAATAATACCGTAACCATCCGAGACAGAAATACCGCATTCCAAGAGAGAATTAAAAAAGAAGATATCGTTAACTATATAAAAGAAAAATTGAATTAGTAACACCAATAAATACCACATTTAAATTATCATTAAAATGTGGTATTATTGTTTTATTATGGAGGAAAAGATAAATACACCACAAATAAATATTTCGAACAAAACTTTCCTAAAAATTTTGATTTTTTTACTGATTTGTTTAGCTTTGTATAAGCTTTATAACATCATTCTAATCATCTTAGTGGCAATAGTTATAGCTTCTTTTGTGGAATCAGCCGTTAGAAGATTAAAACCTTATATCAAAAATAGATCTTTTGCTGTTTTTGTAGTTTATGCTATAGCGATAGCTTTGATTGTCGGGTTGTCTTCAGTTTTCATGCCGGTATTTATCAGAGAAATGTCTGCCCTTGTCTCTTCATTAAGCCAATATATACCGAACAGCAGTGTGCTTAACACATTTCAGCCAGATACTTTAACGGGGGCTAAAAATGTTTTTTCAAGCATATCAAAAAATGCATCTATCGGAGAAGTGGTGTCAAGTTTCAAAAATCTTATAGATAGCATGTCCGGAGGATTCATGGATGTTTTTGGTGGAGCATTTGGCGGGGTTGTTAACTTTGGTTTTATTTTAATAATTTCTTTTTACTTATCTATCACAGAGAAGGGTATAGAGAACTTCTTGAGAATAGTTACACCTCGTAAACAAGAAGAATACGTAATTAGCTTGTGGCAAAGAACAGAACATAAGATTGGGTTATGGATGCAAGGACAAATGCTTCTAGGGTTGATTATTGGAGTTCTAGCTTATCTTGGACTTACAATTCTAGGGGTTAAATACTCTCTGGTTCTGGCAATCTTAACGGCTTTGTTTGAATTAGTTCCTTATGGTATCTTTATCGCTGTAGTTCCTGTTGTGTTGTTTGGATTTCTTGATGGAGGTATTACTATGGCTATTTTATCGTTTGCTTTGTACTTTATTTTGCATCAATTTGAAACCTATTTGATATATCCATTAATTATCAAAAAAGTTATAGGTATATCACCTTTGGTTGTAGTTTTATCCATTATTATTGGTTATGCTTTAGCTGGATTCCTTGGAGTCGTTCTCGCTATCCCTGTCTCAGTATGTTTACTAGAATTCTTGGATGATTTAGAAAAAAAGAAAATAGAAGAAAAAAATATTTAATATGAATAATAAAAAACCATTTTACTTAACAACAACATTACCATACATAAATGCTCCACTTCACATGGGGCACGCTTTGGAATTTATACGAGCAGATAGTATTGCTCGATATAAAAAATTACTCGGATATGATGTTTATTTTAATTCTGGGACTGACGAGCATGGGGTAAAGATTTTTGAGAAAGCAAAAGAAGAAGGTTTAGATGTTCAAGACTTTTTAAATAAAAATTTTGCTATCTTTAAAGAACAAATAAAAATTTTTGGTCTTACAGAAGATATTAATTTTATTAGGACGACGGATGAAAAACATATCAAAATAGCCCAAAGCTTTTGGACTAAGGTTTTTGAAAATGGTTATATTTACAAGAAAAACTATACTGCGAAATATTGTGCTGGTTGTGAAAGTGAAAAGACTGACTCAGAAATAGAAAACGGACGATGTAAGGATCACCCAAACATGGAGTTAAAAGAGATAAATGAGGAAAATTATTTTTTCAAATATTCAGCTTTTGGTGATAAGCTTATGAAATTTTATGAAAATAATCCTAATTTTGTTATACCAGAATTTAGATTAAATGAAATTAAAAATTTTGTTAATAACGGATTACAAGATTTTTCTATCTCTCGACTAAAAGAGAAAATGCCATGGGGAATACCCGTTCCTAATGATGATACTCAGGTGATGTATGTCTGGTTTGATGCTTTGACTAATTATGTTTCTACTTTGGCAGATGAAAATGTTAGCAGTATTGATGATTTATTAAAATCAGAAAAATTTATAAAATACTGGCAGAACGGCACACCTACTCAATATTGTGGGAAGGATAATACTCGTTTTCAAAGTGCTATGTGGCAAGCTATGCTTATGGCCGCAGGTCTTCCTAATTCTCACCAGATCGTTGTTAACGGATTTGTGACAGGAGAGGGTGGGGTCCGCATGTCTAAATCACTAGGTACATCTTACGACCCACGAGATGTAGTAGAAGAATACGGAATAGATGCACTTCGTTTCTTTATGTTGAAAGAAATTAGCAGTTTTGAAGATAGCCCATTTACAATAGAGAGATTTAAAGATGCTTATAATTCAGGATTGGCAAACGGGATAGGTAATTTAACAAGTCGGGTGATGACCATGGCGATAAATTATGGAGTTAAGTTAAACGAAGAGGAATTATCTATTAATTATTATACAGAAGAAATTCCTGGCCTAGAATCTTTTGATATAAATAAGTTTATAAATAAGATTTGGCTTGATTTGCGAGGCTTAGATGAATACATTCAAAAAACTGAACCTTTTAAAAAGATTAAAGTTGATGAAGAAGGAGCGAAGAATGATGTTCATTATCTACTTTTAAATTTATATAAAAATTCTCTTGCTTTAGAGCCGTTCTTGCCAGAGACTTCAAAGAAAATTCAAGAACTAATTAAAGAAAACAAAAAACCAGAAGCGCCTTTGTTTTTGAGAAAATAAAAATGCCTAAACACATAGATATTCATGCTCATATAAATTTCTCTATCTTTGATGAAAATCGAGAAGAGATTCTTCGTCGTGCTTTAGATAATGATACATGGGTGATTAACATTGGCACACAATTTGATACATCTCTAAAGGCTGTACAGGTGGCGAAAGATTATAAAGAAGGGGTTTATTCGACTGTTGGTCTTCATCCGACACACACATCGTCATCTTTTGCTGATCAAGACGAACTAGGCGTCTATTCAAAAGAATTTTCTACTCACGGAGAAATTTTCGACAAAGAAAAATATCGAGGACTTTTTGAACAAGGAAAGGTTGTGGCAATAGGCGAGTGTGGACTTGATTATTTTCATCTAAAGAATGGAGATTTAGAGAAACAAAAAGAAGCGTTCATTGCTCAAATAGAATTAGCTAATGAATTAAATATTCCCCTCATGCTTCACTTGAGAAATAATGAGGAAGATTTATCAACAAGTGCTTACCAAGACGCATTAGAGATTTTAAAAAAACATTCAAAAGTCAAAGGAGTGATTCACTTTTTTGCTGGTGAATTAAAGGATGCAATTGATTTTATAGATTTTGGTTTTTATATTTCTTTTGCAGGAGTTATTACTTATCCTCCTAAAAAAATAAATCCTAGAAATATAAATACAGAAGAAATAATTAAAGCTGTTCCACTTGATATGATAATGGCTGATACAGATAGTCCTTATGTGGCTCCAGTGCCAAACAGGGGGCAAAGAAACGAGCCTGTGAATGTGAAGGATATTGTTGCAAAAATTGCAGAAATTAAAGGATTACCACTTCCAGAAGTGGCTTCACAAATAGTAAAAAATGCCAAAAAACTTTTTGGAATATAAACCACTCCATCAAAATAGCTCTTCTCGAAAAACACGAATAAAATTCTGCTGAATTTTTTCTCTGCTCGACTCGACAGCCTGTGCAAGTTTTTTCTCGAAGACTATTTTAATTACGTATAAATACGTATTACAATACGTATTTAAGCACATATATTATTGTGACATTTATACTTACACTAAGTTATCGCTTATTAAGAGTATAACTACATTATCATATTTTGTGTGCTATCGCGTACAAAATATGACAACTAGAAAATTTGACAAAAGCATTTTCTATTTTCATATTCCCGAGGCCTTGCCTTGGGAAGGCAAGGCCTCGGCTGTTATCCACAGGCAAGGATTATGTTATAATAAAAAGGTGAAAAAGGAATCTCTAAAATCTAATAAAGCTTTTACGCTGATTGAGTTACTCGTCGTTATCGCTATCATCGGAATTTTATCTGCCGTGGTTATCGCTTCTCTAAATAGTGCTCGAGAGAAAGGGAAAATTGCTTCCATCAAAGGGAATTTAAAAAGTATAATGACACAAGCTGAATTATTTTATTCCGACAATGGAAGCTACTCTTCTTTGTGTATAAACTCGACTGGAGTATGTACAGGTTCAATAGTTAGAATGTGTGATACCATCATAAGTCTTGGTACTACTACTAAGTGTTATTCCCACGATGGGACAAGATGGGGCGTGACTGTTAAAAATAATGCAAGTACAAATAATAATTACTCAGCAGATTCTTCTGGTATCGTAACCTGGGATACAAGTGATATATCAACTTCGACAATGAATTGGAATACAGCAAATACCACTTGTGCTAGTGCTGGAGCCAGGCTTCCTTCTATAGAAGAGATAAAATCTTTGTGGGATTCATATGGTGTTACCCCTCCCAATTTTCCAGGAACTTATTATTGGTCAGGGACATTAAGGCCAACAGATTCTAATCTAGTTTATATTATTAATATGACTACGGGTAATATATACGGTCCTGATGTTGGAAAGGGTAATTCATACTATGTCCGTTGTGTGCGATAAAAATCAGCTTTGACATAAACCTTATTTTTTGTTAATATGATGGAGTCTCGTTTATCCCGATACTGACATCGGGATACTTAGGTCCGGAGCGAGATTTTATAATATTTAAAATAATATTTTTACAATGGCTAAAAAAGTAGCAGAAGTAATCCCTGAAGAACAATCAATAGCTCGAAAGGGAATTTACGAAGTTGGTTTCCACATGGTTCCAACTATCGCAGAAGAAAATTTAGGTGAAGAAGTAACAGCCCTCAAAGATTTACTAGCAGGGAATGGAGCTAACTTTATCTCAGATGAGTATCCTCGTTTAATGGAATTGGCTTATGAAATGACTAGGTCAATTGCTAACAAGAAGCAAAAATTTACAACAGGATATTTCGGATGGATTAAGTTCGAATGTACTTCTTTGGAAGCTAAAACAATCAAAGAGCTTCTAGATAAAAATGAGAAGTTGGTTCGTTATCTTTTGATAAAGACTGTTAGAGAGAATACTATGTCTCCTAAGAGAACTTATACTAAACAAGATAACAAAAAAAGAACTCCTTCAAGAATAAAAGAAGTTTCTGAAGTAGTAGAATCATCTGAACCAGTTGAGGAAGTCAACGAAGAAGAGATTGATAAGGAAATTGACGCTCTAGTGGTATAATTAGGTTAGTCTCTAGAAACATTCAGTGTTCTAGAAAATTATCATTATAATAAATAGTTTCAGTATCTATTTAGGTGAATAATTCACTTTAAACTAGAAACTTTAAACTAGAAACTAATTATATGTATCTTAACAAAGCATTAATAATTGGAAATCTTACAAGAGATCCAGAGTTAAAGGCAATCCCATCAGGGATAAAGGTTTGCTCGTTTTCAGTTGCGACTAACCGTGTTTGGAAAGATAAAAATGGAGCAAAACAAGAATCGGCTGATTATCACAATATAGTGGTTTTTGGACGACAAGCTGAGACAGTTGCTCAGTACATGAAAAAGGGTAGTCAGGTTATGGTAGAAGGTAGAATGCAAACTAGAAGCTGGGATGATCAAGCTACTGGAACCAAAAAATACCGAACTGAAATAATAGCAGATAGAGTACAATTTGGTACAAACGGTGGTGGTTCTAGACCTCAAGGTCAAGAAACCTCTACAAATTCTGCACCCGAAGAATCTGATGACAATTTGGACACAATAGAATATCCAGATGAACAAATTAATGTTGAAGATATTCCTTTCTAGGGGGTAGTGAATAGTGTAAAGGGAATAGGGAAAATACAAAAATTCAATTCCCTGGGGGTTAGAGTAAGGGGAATAGGGAAAATACAAAAATTCAATTCCCTGGGGGTTAGAGTAAGGGGGTGGAGAATAAAATATATCATGATTAATTCTTTTAAAGATTTAATAGTCTGGCAAAAAGCTATGGATTTAACCAAAGAGGTTTATTGGGTAGCTAGAAAATTACCGCCAGAAGAAATGTATAGTTTGAGTTCCCAACTAAAAAGAAGTGCAATATCTATCCCTAGTAACATTGCAGAAGGGCACAAAAGAGGCACAAAAGATTTTATAAGATTTCTCATAATTGCGTATGGTTCATCTGCAGAGTTAGAAACACAATTAATGTTATGTAATTCTCTATATCCAAAAATTAATGTTGAAAAATCATTAACGTTAGTTACAGAGGTGGAGAAATTGTTATCGGTTATTATTAAAAAATTAAAATAAATTTTAAATTTAACTAGGGTTTACTGATTTGCTATTCGCTTTTCACTATTCCCTTGTCGCTAAAATGAAACAAGATTATTTCTCATCAAATAATATAAAGCATATAGACTATAAGGACGTTGAACTTCTAAAAAGATTTTTAACTCCTAATGCTCGTATTCTTTCAAGAAGAAGAACTGATGTAACTGCAAAGAACCAAAGAAAACTTGCAGAAGCTATCAAGAGAGCAAGATTTATGGGTCTATTACCCTACATTGCCAAATAGCAATCGGGCAAGCCTTATATTGCTAAATAAAATCTAATATAACAAAAGACAAAATCCTATATAGGATTTTGTCTTTTGTTATGGGTCTATACTGAAAATTGTGGTATAATAATATCTATATAAACTAATAACTAAAATCATAAAAAATGATTTTAAAAAATAATGAAAAAATTTTTAATAATCAGTTTTGTTTTCAGCTTTCTTATTATTGGGATTCAAACATCTGCTTCAGAAGAGACTAGATGGAAAAATACAACTTGTGGTGACACAGATGGCGGAAGCAATCCTTATGTATTTGGAAAAGTAACTTTAACCAACCCTCCCAGTGATGGTACAATACCAAACTTATCGGATATGTGTTATTCAAGCTTAGTTAATATCCACGGCGACTCATGTACTGGAGAAGGCTGTCAGGTCATGGAAAATTATTGTGTAGATATTAATGATGATAATATAGATGATACATATAACTCAGCATATTTCAATTGCCCAAATGGATGTAATAAGGGTGCTTGCATTACTACAAAGAACACTATCCCGACCATTAAAGTGCTTTCTCCTAAGGGTGGAGAAAAATACGAAACAGGCCAACAAATTTTTGTCAAATGGGAAACTGAAAATATTTCAGAAGATAATAAAAATTTTTCGATAACACTACAAGGGTATGATAAAGACGGAATAGTTGCTTCAAGCTATAAACTTGCTACCAATACAATTAGTGATGGAGA
>Ga0209099_1002499_pt1 | contig 16116 bp, 14 predicted proteins | sample AD_JPNHW2_MetaG_FD_184430 | JGI IMG/M metagenome (GOLD analysis project Ga0209099, IMG submission 184430) | Active sludge microbial communities of municipal wastewater-treating anaerobic digesters from Japan - AD_JPNHW2_MetaG (SPAdes) (version 2) | ecosystem: Engineered > Bioreactor > Anaerobic... | reverse complement strand
CAAGCTTTTTGATATAACGCATCATCTCGGTTTCGGAGTGGAACATATTGAATACCTTTTCAGTAAGATATGCACTCTTACGTTGTAGCTCCGCTGGTATTTGACTCGTTTCTTTAATACAGCATATTGGAGTTGCCTTTTTGCCGTTTGCCTCAGCAAAAACGTTCAAAATATTATTGATATCTTCAACAGTTGTTACCTCATCGAAGCTGATGCCAATTGTGCCATTGCTCTTATAGTTAAAGTTGATCTTGTGAGCAAGAGCCTTCTCCCTTAAACTTTCAACCTTTACAGAAGCAGATAGGCTAATTTCAATTGTATCGAAGAAACTTCTTACGTTTTGTGTGTAACCTAGTTTAGTAAGCTCATTTGCAACTATTACAGCTGCGCTATGGGTGTGAGAAGCAATCCTCTTGATTCCATCTTTTCCATGATATACTGCATACATACCAGCCATTGTAGCAAGTAAAGCCTGTGCTGTACAAATATTTGAGGTTGCGCGTTCGCGTTTAATGTGCTGCTCGCGTGTTTGTAAAGCCATTCTAAGCGCCTTATTGCCATAACGATCAACTGAAACACCAATTATACGACCTGGCATGCTGCGCTTGTGCTCATCCTTTGTAGCAAAGAAAGCTGCATGAGGACCACCAAATCCCATTGGTACGCCAAAGCGTTGGGTTGAACCAACTACAATATCAGCGCCCCATTCACCGGGAGGTGTTATTAATGCCAGGCTAAGTAGATCGGCAATTGCTGCTACAAATACCCCTGCTTCATGCGCTTTAGCTGTAAAACCAGCATAATCTCGAACAGTTCCTTTTGCTGATGGGTATTGAACAATTGCGCCAAACTCATTACCAGTAAAACTATATTCGCTGTAGCAACCAATTACTACCTTAATATTAAGTGGGTTTGAACGAGTATTGATTACATCAAGGTTTTGTGGGAAGATATCTTTATCAACAAATATTACATTCTTCCCTTCCTTTACTGCCTGACGGCTGCGAAGATTATACATCATAATCATTGCTTCAGCAGCAGCGGTAGATTCGTCAAGTAGAGATGCATTGGCAATAGGCATACTGGTTAAATCCATAACCATAGTTTGGAAGTTAAGAAGTGCCTCTAAACGACCCTGACTAATTTCTGCTTGGTATGGAGTGTATGATGTGTACCAACTTGGATTTTCAAAAATATTTCGTATTACAACCGCAGGGGCTGCAGTACCGTAATATCCCATGCCAATAAACGAACGGTATACCTTATTCTTTGCTGCAACAGCATTTATTTTTGAAAGATATTCATGCTCGGTTAATGGGGCTGGAAGGTTCAAAGGGTTTTTCAACCGTATTGATTTTGGAACAGTTTGATCAATCAGTTCGTCAAGGGATGAAGCGCCAACTGCTTTTAGCATCTCATCTATTTCGTGGTCGCGTGGGCCAATATGACGTGAAAGGAAAGAATCAGTTGTCATTATTTTAGTTTTTTTGTTTGATTAAAGGTTTAAAAAGCGGTGTAAAATTATAAAAATGATTACGGATAAAATTTGAGATTTGTCAATTTATTCAAAAAGTTAGTTTTTAATTAAGAAAGGATTGCTCCTTTTCTCGAATTCAATTGTAGTAGAATCGCCATGTCCGGGATAAACTTCTATATCATCTCCTAGTGGAAGAATTTTTTTAATAATGCTTTCAATTATTGTTTCATAGTTTCCTCCTGTCAAGTCGGTTCTACCAATTGATCCTCTAAATAAGGTATCGCCAGTGAATAGCATTCCTTGCTCACGCAAGTAAAGGCAAATACCACCTGTGGTATGTCCTGGAGTATGAATGATTTCAATCACCGAATTCCCAAACTTAACCTGATCACCTTCCTTAACTGTCTTATCAATTGAAGGTGCTTTTTTGATGGAAATTCCAAACATCATGGCTTGCATTGGAGCTGTTTCGAACAAAGGAAGATCGTTGGCGTGCGCCAGGCTTTCCACCCCAAACAACTCCTTTAATGTGTCAATACCCAAAAGATGATCGATATGTCCATGGGTATTAACCAAGTACCGAACCTTTAATCCATTAGAATCAACGAATTTTTTAATGGATTCAACCTCTTGAGGGGTGTAGCAACCAGCATCAATAATTATAGCCTCATTGGTCTCATCGAAAAGGATGTAGGTGTTTTCTTGAAAAGGATTTAAAACGAACTGTTTTGCTTGTACCATTGTTCCCCGATATTTGGTTTATGAATTTGTACCTTTTAACAAAGGAACAAAAATAAAGTTTCCATGTTTAGTAATTCGGTTTTCTGTTTCACTAATTTTTTCGAGCAGGGTCATTATCTGACTACTCCTATCACCAACCGGGGCAACCAGTTTTCCCCCAATTACTAATTGATCAATTAAAGTTTGGGGAATCTCAGGAGCACCCGCAGTAATTAGAATTTTGTTGTATGGACCGTAGCTAGGCATTCCAAGGTAGCCATCACCATAAAAAAAATGAGGATGGTAACCCATAGTCTCTAGTAAGGATTTTGCTTTTAGGTAAAGCTCTTTTTGACGCTCAATCGTAAACACCTTAGCCCCCATCTCCATTAATACTGCCGTTTGATAGCCTGAGCCTGTTCCTATTTCGAGGACTTTCTCATGGGGTTGAATATCTAAAAGTTGTGATTGGAAAGCAACTGTATAGGGCTGCGAAATGGTTTGTCCTGCTCCTATTGGGAATGCTGAATCCTTATAAGCAAAATTGATGAACCCGCTATCCATAAATAAGTGTCGAGGAATATTATAGATTGCATCTAGTACCTTCTGGTTTGAAATCCCTTTAACCCTGATCTCCTCAACTAAACTTCTTCGTAACCCTTTGTGCCTATAGGTATCTAGCATTCTTGTCTATATAAAAACATTTTGATTGTCCAGTAACATACCTAATAGGATTGCGTTTCACAAGTCATTCCTGCGAAAGCAGGAATCCATAAACAATAGTAATGGATTCCGCATCAAGTGCGGAATGTCAGGTAAAATTCTACAATATTTAGGAATGTTTGCGGATACTCATTAAAATCATTTTAACATGACAAAGATAGCAGGAGTTTCAAATAGATTTTAAGGTGTTACTATTTAGTTAATAAAATAAGGTGAGATACTCCAAAACGTAGTGGAATTTGGGGTAAGTTTGTAATAATTCTAAACATGTTTTTCGAAATCTAAAGATATTATAATCGCTAATGAAAGCAGGCTTCTTTTTTCAAAATAAGGTTAGTATTGATTTACTACTATCGTTAGCAGAAAAACTGGATATTCAGTTTATAGGGGTCTTCTTTAAGGATCAGAATAGTATTGATCTCACCAACCCCAAAATATTCAAATCAGAGGATGAACTTCTTGCTCAGATAGAGGTTGCATATATATTTCTTGATGAGAAGAGCTACTTTGATTTCACCGTGAAGGCTTTAAAACGCGGAGTAAATGTCTTTTTAGATAATTTGCCAAACTACTCATACAACTCGCTTATTGAAATTAACCAATTGGCTTTTGAAATAAATATTCCTATTGGATTTGGTTGTTCCGGAGATGATTTAATCAAACAGGATGAGATTGTAAGTAACTATTTTATGCTGCAGCTTACCCGCGATACTGGTGCTGAAACAAGTGATGAGATATTTCGAAGAATGTTAATCTACGATTTGGCCTCGTTTGTAAGAATAAGACCTTGTGGCTTACGTAAATTTAGAGTAAACGGGCTCCCCTTGTTTACAAAAAGTCCGAAAGCAATTAACCTTCGGATGGAATATGATAATGGTAGTACCATTGCATATAGCATAACAAGGGTAAACCAACCCCAACGATGTGTATTGCGTTTTTTCTCAGGTGAAGACGGTTACTTTAAAGACCTTAGTCAAAATAATCAATCCTTTAGCTACAGCATCAACACTTCCTCTGAGAAACTACTAGTTGATGAATCCTTTATAAATTCAATTGCATTATATACCAACGAAATAAAGGCAAAATCTTCATTAAGTTTTGGCCTCGAAAATGCTATTGAAACGCTAAGCATTACTGAATCGATTGAAGATAGACTATTCCCGATGAACTAACTCCTACGTTATTTTTTCAATCTATTATTTTTCCTTAAATTGTGACCCCTTAAATAATGGATCACGGTGAATAGGAAATTACAGGTTATTAAGTATCTCTTTTTTGATGTTATTGGAACGATTATCGCTTGGTTCTTATTTATTTACTATCGTAATAGGATTTCCTTTGGTAAGTCGGTTGTTGAAATCATTCAACCCGAACCTTCATCAAAGTTTATTATAGGACTTTTGCTATTTGTGATCTTCTGGCTGATTCTATTTAGCCTTGCAGGATTCTATAGCGACATTTTCCGTAAATCACGTTTAAAAGAGTTTGGAAACTCTATTGGGATTACATTGGTTGGCTCGCTTGTCCTTTTTTTCGCTTTGATGTATTTCAATACTCCACTACCATCAAACCTGTACTTTAAACTTTACTACATTCTTTTCTCTATTGTATTCATAATCACATACTTTCCTAGATTAGTTATTACATCTAGTACAATACATAAAATTCATGCTCGAAAATACGGGTTTCCAACTTTAATAATTGGTGAAGGCGAAAAAGCGCTTGAACTTTACAATGAGCTCCAAGCCCAAGTCAAGTCACAAGGATATAGAATTGTTGGATACGTTGAAACGGATAGTAAATCAAGCAATAACCTGAACGGAGTAATACCCTGCTTGGGCAATGTAAAATCTGTAATATCTATTATTAAAGAAAATAATATAGAAGAAGTCCTGCTTGCGCTTGATAATACCAACAATAAAAATATGCTTAAGCTGATAAATGAGATACTCAGCTTAAATGTAATTATCAAAGCAATTCCAAGCCTTTACGATTACTTAACCGGTAGAGTTAAGATGTCTGAAATTCTCGGTGCTCCATTATTCAAAATATCACTTGAGTTAATGCCACCATGGCAGATTAAGGTTAAGCAGATAATGGATTATTTTCTTTCATCATTTGCTCTTATTATAACCTCTCCCTTAATTCTAGTCATTTGCATTCTCATCAGGCTTACCTCCAGAGGACCAATTATTCATAAGCAGGAACGTATAGGACAGTATGGAAAACCATTCACACTTTATAAGTTTAGATCGATGTACGTGAATGCTGAGGAAACTGGACCAGCGTTATCTAGCAAAAAGGATAATAGGGTTACACCTCTTGGTCGATTTATGCGAAAAACCCGACTCGATGAGATTCCAAATTTCTATAACGTACTTAAAGGGGAAATGTCATTGGTTGGACCTAGACCTGAGAGGCAATTCTTTATCGATCAAATTATTAATATTGCGCCACACTATATTCACCTTCAAAAAATCAAACCAGGAATCACTTCATGGGGACAAGTAAAGTACGGCTATGCGGAGAATGTTGATCAAATGGTTGAGAGATTAAAGTATGATCTGCTTTACATCGACAACATGTCGCTTGTAGTTGACATAAAGATTATAATCTACACACTAATTACCGTTTTTAGAGGGAAGGGAGTTTAAACTCACTTAATGGCTTGTAAATTGACCCTTCGGGTCTAAGAATGCTTTGGTAAAAGATCACCTTATCAATTACTACCTGCTGAAACAGTAATCCCTTACTTTGGTTAATGAAACTAATAAGTTTATCAGTAGATACTATATGTTTTACTCTTCCAAGGGTTAAATGTGGGGAAAACTTCTCATTAGCCACATCAAATCCAAAAACCGAAACACAATCGGTAACGATACTATGCAGTTGCATCAGCTCTTCTGATCGCGATACGCCAACCCATAATACTCTTGGTGACCGAGAATTACCAAAAAAACCTAATCCCTGAAGATTTAGGCTAAACGCTGGTATCTTCTTAAGTTCTACCTGTATTTTACTTGATATCCCATTAACTATTACGTTGGAAGTATCACCCAGAAAGAAAAGCGTTAGATGCAATAAACGACCATCCACCCACTTAATGCCATCGTTACGGAGTAATGATTTAAGTTCATCCCACTTATCATTAAGCGGCTTTTCAACCTTTACGTCTATAGCAATAAATGTTCTTAAAGTATCAGCCATCAATTTAATTAAATAGATATGCTATAACTGTCTGTGTTCATAAAGGATTATCAACTCGTTTAGAGTTTTATCCTCGCCTTCTGAATCAAACTCTGTTTTGAGGTTGGAGCCAAACACCCTTGCCACTGCTTGCCAAAATCCAGCTGAAAAACTCCCTTTCAACTCTTTAACTAGCTCATATGAGGTTCTTCCTGTCTCCCTATCAATAAGCTTTATAAGCATTTTCCCTTGCGATACAGTAAGCTTCATCAGCTGCTTTTCAAATTCTTCACGTATCTCCTTTTCTGCTTGATCGATATACTTCTCCCGTTCTCGTTTTGTAGTAATTTGATTCAACTGAGAGTTCATCTCATTAAGTTTTAACTTTGCTATTCTAGCATAGGGGTAAACGATCTTAAGGTTTCGGATCATTTTCTGGTACTGGCGGTAATCTTTTCGGGTTTTAAAAACCTTTTTAGGAAAGACAACTATTTCCGGAATTACCCAATTGGGAACGTTCTCTCCGTTAATTTTGCTAATAGCGGGTATAGTGAGGCCATCTATTACAACAGTTTGTTGAGCCGCACTTTTAATTGTACAAACAATTAGTAAAAAAGCCAGTATAGTTGAAAGCCTTTTCATTTTGTAACCCCGCTCTACTTAAACGAATCTTCTCGTTTTTTTGTTATCAAAAGTAAAAGTATTACTATTTTTACTACAAAAAGTAGGCAAAAATTTCTAAAATAATTTATTTATAAAAATATTATTAAACCTTACAACCATGGAAGTTATATCAAGTTCTGAGCAAAACCAAGTAAAATATGCTGGATTCTGGTTAAGATTTGCAGCATATATCATCGATCAGTTTGTTATTGGCATAGCAGGTCTAATTCTTGCAGTACCTTTTATTATTGGCATAGTGGCATTCGGGATAAACCTCTCAATTATGAATAGTACTGATGATTTTTTTAATCATAGTGGTTGGATGATGGTTGGAGGCATAATTGGGCTAATAGTTCTCGTTGCTTTACTTAGCGTAGTGATGAAATGGTTATACTACGCACTTATGGAGTCATCTAAATATGGTGGAACGCTTGGAAAGATGGCTGTAAGTATAAAAGTTGTTGATTTAGAGGGTAATCGTATTAGCTTTGGACGTGCCACAGGACGTTACTTTTCAAGAATTATCACTAACATGACTCTTCTAATTGGGTATATCCTTGCTGGTGTAACTCAAAAGAAACAGGCATTACACGATATGATTGCTAGCTGCTTGGTAATTCGTAAATAGTTTTATTTGCCCTAAACAATTGCCATTTATTATCGTTATAAGTTAACAATGGAAAGAGCTAATAGAAAATATTCAAACGATGAGATAACCGTTTATTGGAACTCATCTATTTGTATCCATGCCTCGATATGTTACACAAAGCTACTTTCGGTTTTTAATCCCCGTAACCGACCATGGATAAACCTTGAGGGTGCTGACGTTAACAAGGTGATTGACATTGTAAACGAGTGTCCAACCAATGCCCTAATGTTTAAATGGAACGATCCTATTAAAAATCAGGCAGAGAAATCGCATAAGGTAGTTAAGGAAGAACCCCAAGTAACAAATGATGAGTTTGATGCTGAACCTGTTAAGGTTCAGATAATGAAGAATGGGCCAATCCTTGTCTCAGGCAAGTTTAGAGTTATTGGGTACGAGGGAAATGAACTTAAATCGATGCAGATGATTTCCCTTTGCCGTTGCGGGCAATCGGGCAGCATGCCATTTTGCGATGGTAGCCATTTTAAAAAAGGATTTAGCGATAAGGAGGAGTAACCATGAGCGAACCAAAAAGAGTATCAGCAGAAATTAAACTGACTAAGGGTGAGCCTTTAAAAATTGAAGGAAACTTCGATATAATTGGTATTGATGGAAAATCAATATCAACCGACTACTCCAAAGAGGCCTATCTGTGTACCTGCGGAAGATCAAAAAACAAACCCTTCTGCGACGAAAGCCATAAAAGGTAACGCCAATATAGCTGCAGAACTGCTGTTACACACCTAGTTTTGATGTATAGTGGTGAGTGGATATATAAACAAGTTGTGGCCAATTATATGTTGCACTTAACAGAAATGTTTACAAATTCAAAAGAAACTCAAATGAAAAACCTGTTTAAGAATTTTACCATTTTAGCATTGGTATTGATTATCGTTTCAATTTCAAGATTGTCCAATGCACAACCTGCGGGTACAACTAAACTAGATGATGATAAATATTTTGAAATTACAGAAGTTGAGATAGGTGCATGGCTTTCTTATTATAGTTGGGTGTTAGAGAATGAAGGTTATTTTGCTGCAATGAAAGTTTTGCCAGATAGCAATGCTCTGGAACCAGAAGTATGGAAGTTTATAAGGACAAAAGCTGCGGTTTACGATGAAAGGCTAACATCTTCTGGACAGCCTATTGGTTTCTTCAATAAGGAATGTAAAAATTCAAAAAAATATGGTAGAAGGCTTTCTTCCGTTCCCGGAAGTTGTGCTTATATTAGTTTGCCAATCACAGGTATAACCTACGAACAAGCCGTTTCCTATTGCGAATGGAAAACCAAAATCCAAGGGGAAAACAAAGTAAAATATAGATTGCCAACTGACGAAGAATGGAAAAAATTCGCAATAAATGGGCTATCTGAAATTGAAAAAGTAAAGGGATTAAGAGATAGCGTGAATACTAAGAATTGCAATTTATTTAACTACAAAATTGTTTGTAATTGCAATAAAGACTTAACCCATGGTATTACTGGAATCGCTATGTTTGAGCCTGAAAAAAACAGAGCATACGATGTTTTTGGTAATGTTTCTGAAATGACATCAATAAAAGGACATTCAAAAGGAGGTAATTTCACAATATACGCCAAACAATGTCATCCTGATTCAGTACAGTATTACATAAAGCCAGAATCTTGGTTAGGGTTTCGCTGTATTGCAGAAAAAGTAAACTCAACTAGTTCGTTCAATTCAACCACATCATTCTATGAATCAAGGTTAACACTTAGCGAAAACCTAAACGAGTTTGTTGATGAACGTGATGGAAAAAAATATTTGACTGTTAAAATTGGTAATCAAACGTGGTTCGCTGAAAACCTTAAATATAAACCAAATGAAGGTAAGTGCTGGTTGCCTGAAAATGAAGAAAAAAATATCAACAGGTACGGTTATTTATATAGCTATGAAACTGCACAGAATGTTTGTCCAACTGGTTGGTCTTTACCTGGTAAAACCGACTTTGAAGTCCTATTAGAACAAGAAAATATTAGAGGGTTAGCAATAAATCTAATTGCATCAGGAAATTCAAACTTTGACGCACTATTGGGAGGTACGCATATGGGTGTAAATTATGTTCCAAATGGTTATGGAACTTCATTTTGGACAAAAACAGATATAAGCAATAAGAAAATTTGGGTTATGAGCATCGGAATAGATAATCCAAAAGTAAATATTAGCGAAATACAGAAAAAGAATAGTTTTGGTTATCCTGTAAGATGCATTAAGAAATAACTGGCCACAACACGTGGTTTAGCCTACTGTGGCTAATGATGCAGGTGCAGAATTATTATTATCTTTAACTAAGTTTTTAGCGGCGGATAAGTGTGCTGCAATTAACTCCACAGCATGCCAAACCACGGAACCGTTAGAGACAAACTAAACAAGAGTTATCTACCTAACTTTTCTCTCTATCGCATCTTCAATAACCAAACTAAATATATCGTGCATTTCTTTTCCATAAGCCTTAACTTGCTGAGGAATAATGCTTGCCTCGCTCATACCGGGAACGGTATTAATCTCTAAGAAGTAGAGTTTGTCGTTGCTATAGATATAGTCAATTCTAACAATACCTCTGCAATCTAATTTATCGTAGATTTTTGAGGAGAGGATTTGAATTCGATCAGATAGGTTAGATGAAATATCTGCAGGGGTAACCTCTTCGGATTGGTTTAGGTATTTAGCCTCGTAATCAAAAAATTCATTCTTTGGTTTTATCTCGGTAACTGGAAATATAAACTCATTGTTTGCAGTCTTTACTAAACCACAGGTTAACTCTCTTCCACCAATAAACTCCTCAACCAGAATTGTATGGTCCTCCGTTAAAGCATTTTCAATAGCAGGTACAATACCCTCGATGGATTTAACTTTACTTACACCATAACTACTTCCGCTTTCGTTAGGTTTTACAAACATTGGCAAACCTAACTGAACTGTTAGAATCTCTGGATCAATTATCTGCCCCTTTCGGATCAGCACACCCCTTGCAAGATCAGCACCTGTATCCTTCACCAACTCTTTACAAAAATACTTATTAAAGGTAAGTGAAGCGTTCATTACCCCACCTGTAGTATATGGAATATTCATCATCTCAAAATACCCTTGCAAAAGTCCATTTTCACCTGGATTACCGTGTATTGCTATAAGCGCACAATCGAAGTTGATCTTCTCACTATTTACAGTTGCGCTAAAATCATCCTTCGATACATGAATATCCCCATGCTCAGGATGCTTCAATGTCCAATTAATCCCTTTAACCAATATTGTATAAACGTTGTAATGTGATTTGCTAAGCCACTTAGATATTTGAGCCGCACCCTTTAACGAAATTCCTTCCTCGGATGAGTTTCCACCTGCAAGGATTGCAATATTCTTTTTAGCCATTTTTAAAATCTTTAAAAAAACGAATCAAAGATATTTAAAAGAGTTCAAAAGAGGTAAGAGAAAGGTAAAGTAATTAATGGTAGTTATATAATTTGTCATCTTGAGCGTAGCGAAAGATCTAATTTAATAAAGAATAGATGCTTCACCGGCAATTGCCGGCTCAGCATGACAAATGATTTTTTTAAAAAAATGGACTATTCATCTTCTATTTCTCGACCTGCAACGTAATTTCTCCATTTTTCAACAACCCTCTTCATATCGTCGGGTAGTTCCGATTCGAAGAACATATCCTTGCCTGTGGTTGGATGCTTAAAACCTAACGATTTTGCATGTAATGCGTGACGTGGGCATATATCGAAGCAGTTCTCAACAAACTGTCGGTACTTTGTAAAGACGGTGCCTTTAACTATTATATTACCGTTGTAACGGTCATCATTAAAAAGCGGATGCCTGATATACTCAAAGTGAGCCCTAATTTGATGAGTTCTTCCGGTCTCAAGTTTACATTCTACAAGGTTTACATAACCAAGTCGCTCAATAACTCGCCAATGCGTGATAGCGTGTTTCCCTTGATCGCCATTGGGGAATACCTGCATCTTTTTTCTATCCCTTATGCTTCTACCTATATGACCAGTAATTGTCCCCTCATCAGCTTCCATGTTCCCCCATACCAATGCAGTGTATAAACGAGAAGAAGTGCGATCGAAAAACTGTTTTGCTAAGCGGTTCATTGCAATCTCACTCTTTGCAATAACCAGAATCCCCGATGTGTTTTTATCAATTCGGTGAACTAATCCGGGGCGAATCTCGCCAGAACTGAACAAGGGAATATCTCGCAAATGGTACATCAAAGCATTTACAAGTGTTCCCGAAAAGTTTCCATGTGCGGGGTGAACAACCATTCCGGGTTCTTTATCAATCACAATCAGATCATCGTCCTCGAAAAGAATTTTTAGAGGGATGTTCTCAGGCTTAATATCAGTATCCCTTGGAGGATAGGCCATCACAATTGAGATAGAATCCAAAGGCTTTACCTTATAGGATGATTTAACAGCCTTTCCGTTTACCAAAATATTATCTGCGTCGGCTGCGGACTGAATCCTATTCCTCGAAACGTTATGAATTTTATCGGTTAGGTACTTATCGATGCGAAGCATCGCCTGACCTTTATCCACATCGAAATGGAAATGTTCGTATAGTTCCGATTGTCCCTCCGAAGCCTCATCCAACTCATCGTCAGGATCTATCAACGAATCCTTGGGGTCAATCATCGTATTATTACTAGCTTTTGGGTGGTAGTAGAACTATTCTTAAGGGTAAGCTGAAATAGATAGATGCCTGAAGTAAGGTTACTAACATCTATACTATTGCTATCATAAACTTTATTAATAACAGACTGCCCAGCAAGGTTAAATACCCTAATTCTTTCAGGATTAACCCCTTCGGGTAATTTCAGATTAACCTGACTTGATGCTGGATTGGGGTATAACGTAAAGTTTGTCTTATTTGTAGGAGTAACAACACCCGTCTGCTGGTTTTTTGTTAAATACCCGAAAACAGGGTGGATCATTAATGAACCCTCAAATTGCGATTGAACCCAACTTCCATTAAGATTATAGTAGAGCTTATCGTTATGAACATTATTCAGGTCGAAACCGACATTCAGAAAATCTGTAGTTGTATTTGCCCAACCAACCCAAAAGTTACCGCTAACCTTAAGTTTGCTGGTTATTGGATAGAATGAAAACGAACTCGCTCCATTCTTAAACTTTGGCTTCAGCTTATCACTCTGATAAATAATCGATCCAGGTTTTCCATTATTATCGGCCCAAACGGTTAGGTAAAATTCAACCGAATCGGGATTATAAAGAAGGTTGTCATCCTGTAACGAGCGGTTAAAGTACATCTCAACCCCTTTTAAGGAATCTTCAAGGTATGTATGATACTCTAGGGCTACCATGCCATACTCACTCCCATTGCCATAAAGCCCATAACCATTCTCAGCTGAACCATCATCGTAAGCATAGTAATTTAAAAATTTCAATGTATGCCTAACAGTATCATTCCAGTGGAAATGTTTATTAATAATACTATCTTCAATTACAATGTAATTCTCAACACTAAACTTTGCCGAATCTTCCCAACTAGAGGTATAATCATATTCATATAATATTGTACTATCCATTGTTTCAAATGGATAAAGAGTATTATTATCTACTGTCCACTTGTATGAATTTGATGGGTTAGAATAGTCTATAACAGAAATTATATGCTCAACTGTCCTTTTTTCGCCTGAAAGATCTCTAAACTGAATAGTAACAGAAAGGGGGTCAGTGAATTCTGCAAGCCTAGCATTTGTACCAAAGTGTTTCCAGGGAACCGACTCGTAATTTTTTAGAATCTTTTTCTCAGGTTGGCTAAAAACAACATCGAATGGGATTGTATCAGCTTCATACCTATTTCTATTTAAGTATAAGTAGTCGATATGCCATTGATCGCCGTTACCCCTAAGGCTAGGTACTTGGGTATTTAGAGGCAGTGAAGCATAGTTGATGAACCTAAACTGGAAACTATCCTGTAAAAATCGTTCATCGTATATTGGCATCATCACTTTAAAAAAGGTTTCAGCAATATTTGAAGCCTTTCTTGTAACAATCTTGCTCTCTAAGTGATAATTCTCAATTACAGTATTTGTTGAGAAATGAGGAGAAGCCGACCATACTCTAAACCATTTTTTGTCATTCTTTGAAAAGAATTCTATCACCAATGAATCGGTAAAACTAGGTTCTTTCCCTAAACCTTTAGGTTCGTACTGAAATGAAAAATAAACATTTGTTGATGTGTCGGTATTAATTAGTTGCGATGTAAGAGTATCTGCAGGTAGCGATGAAGTTGTTAAATGAGAATAAAGCTTCCCATACTGATCAATTGCATCAAATGTTGCAACCCCAATTGAAGGGGGATTTATTGCATAAGTTTGGTTGATAATTACATGCGAATCAGTCCAATTTCCGGGATCGGGGTAAGATAAACCCTTAGCAAAATCATCAAAGAAAGGTAAGTCTAATGAAGAACTTGCTTTTACTTTTAGAATTGTATTTTTCGATTTTACAACCTTTTTTATTGGCATCGTTTGTAAATCCAAAAGAACCTCCTGCCCGACTGTTGTCGTGCAATAGGCAACCAATAAACCAAGTAGTAAACCGATTTGTTTTCTCATTCAACAATATCCATTAGAGTTGAGTCGCCCTGCATATAGGTAGAGTCGGCTACAACCTCAGCTTTTATCTTTGGAACCCTGGCCTCATTAAGAGTAAGCCAAATATCTACCCTTGCACCTAGAGCAATAGAAATATCTTCGTAGAAAGCAGGGTATTGAGTGTATACCATTGCATTCAACGTGTCCTTATAGTCTTTTATTGTTTCGTCGTATTTTACTTGACCTAAATTTAACGAAGCTTCTATTAATCGATTACGTGCATCACTCTGATTCAGCCCAATAAGAAGTGGTAATCCAGTTCTCTCGTTTTGCATTCCTCTTCCAAGTACAAGATCAACACGTGAGCCTTTGGGAATCAATTTCCCAGGGTCAATCTGTTTACCTTTAAATTTTTGCTCAAGAACGTTATTCACTGCTATATCAGGAACAAAAATCAGATTCCCTACAATCAAACCCTGAAGATCGAGAATTGCCTTAGCCTGACGAAGTGTAACTCCAACAATATTTGGCATTTCAACCTTTTTAGGATTTTTTGCGTTCATGGTTAAAAGAATCCTACGGTTTTGTTTAACCTTTGTTCCGACAAGAGGCATCTGCTCAACTACAGTACCGGGTTTGCGAGTTAGAATATAAACGGAATCACTAACCTCAACCCTTAACTTGTACTTATGAGCCATTTTAACCGCTTCCTTGTACTTTAATCCGCTAAAACTAGGAACAGGATAGCTTTGCCCATGTCGAGTAAAAATGAAAAGGAAGATAAAAAAAAGTAATGCTACTCCAATAATTGCGCCTAAAGGAAAAAGCACAGTTTGAACGTTATAGTTCTGATAAACTTTTAAAAGTTGCTTTTTTAATTGCTCAAACATGATCTTAAAAATACATTGGTAATAATAACAGCTATTTAAGGTGATTATTATAAAACTTGGCAAAGTTATAATTATATGCCAAATTAACCTATTCGTTTACCTCAATAGAATTTAACAACCCTATACAACGAGTCCCTTTCAACTGGTTTTTTTCCCGCACTACGGACGATCTCGGTTAGCATATCAACCGTCATAACCGGTTTTTGATCCTCGGCTCCAGCCATTGAATAAATTTTTGTAGTATCATCAATTGTACCATCAATATCATCAACACCAAACGAAAGGGCAAGTTTGGTATTCTGCTTACCCAGCATTGGCCAATATGCTTTTAAATGTTTAATATTATCGAAGAATATTCTCGATACCGCAAAGTTGCGTAAATCCTCAACAGTTCCAACTTCACCTAAGTAGCTAAGTGAATTATTTTGAGCCCTAAACTTTAACGGAATGAAGCAATTAAAACCTCCGGTTTTATCTTGAAGATTTCGAATTGCATCCATGTGCTGTGCCCTATGCTTATAGCTTTCAATATGCCCGTAAAGCATTGTTGCATTCGATTGAATACCCTCAAGATGTGCTGCTTCATGCACTTCGAGCCATTGTTTTCCTGTAGCTTTATCTGCACAAATTTTTTCTCTTACCTCTGGATCAAAAATTTCTGCACCACCTCCTGGAATCGAATCTAAACCAAAGCCTTTCAATTTGTGCATTCCTTCGCGGTAGCTTAATTTGGCTTTTTTAATAACATATTCTAGTTCAATTGCCGAAAAAGCCTTGACATGAACATTAGGTAGAACCTTTTTAATACTCTGGATAATTTTACCATAGTAATTAATATCCCATTTAGGATGTACCCCTCCTACCACATGCGCCTCCGTAATATCAGTGTTTTTATACTTTTCGGAAAGTTTAACGATTTCCGTCAAAGTCATCTCCCAACTTTCAGGGTCATGAGCCGCTTTATGGTAAGAACAAAACCTGCAGTTATAGATACAAGTATTTGTAGGTTCTATATGAAAATTTTTATTGAAATAAACGTGTTCTCCATTATTCTTCTCACAAACAAAACTAGCCAAAAGGCTAAGGTAACCAAGATCGGCTGTTTCATAAAGTTTAACAGCGTCATCAATGGAAATCCTTTTACCACCTAGGACTTTTTCAGTAATTGGGAGAAAAGGCTCAAGCGCCTTGGAGGATTGAATATATGAGAGTAATTTGCTTTCAAC
>Ga0209099_1002498_pt1 | contig 16119 bp, 8 predicted proteins | sample AD_JPNHW2_MetaG_FD_184430 | JGI IMG/M metagenome (GOLD analysis project Ga0209099, IMG submission 184430) | Active sludge microbial communities of municipal wastewater-treating anaerobic digesters from Japan - AD_JPNHW2_MetaG (SPAdes) (version 2) | ecosystem: Engineered > Bioreactor > Anaerobic >... | reverse complement strand
AAAGTATGCTGTGGCCGTTCTCAGGTCGGGCAGGGAAAACCGATCTGACGTGTGGGTGCGGGTGCGCCTGCACGGAGAACAACGGAGGGTCGGATGTGTACGGATCTAGCCGCAGATCGTAGAACTCCCATGCGGGCGGCGTCGGCTCAATCTTGTAGGAGTTCTTCAGCCACGGCATGGAGGGCTTCCCGTACTTGGCCTCGTCGTAAGGCAGTCCGTAGTAGAAGATCAGCTTGTAGTCCGCCGTTCGCAGCCCGAAGTGCGCGGGGTTGTCGTGATGCATCAGGTGCATCCAGTAGCGGTAGTACGTTGCCGTGCGCCAGCCGGGAATCGTCTTGCCCTCGAGCGCCGGTTCGAAGCTATGGCCCTGCATGATATCCGGTGCCTTCACGCCAGCCAGCGCAAGCATGGTGGGCGCGAAGTCCGTGTTGTTGATCAGCAGGTCGCTGGCCGTTCCGGGCTTCACCAGTTTCGGATAGTGGACGATGAAGGGCATGCGCATGGATTCCTCGTACATCCAGCGCTTGTCGATGTAATCGTGCTCGCCGAGCATCATGCCCTGGTCGGCGGTGTAGATGATAACCGTGTTCTCCCACAGCCCGTTCTTCTTCAGGTAGTCGAACAGCCGCGCGAGGTTGTCGTCCACACCCTTCACGCAGCGGAGGTAGTGCTTCAGATACTCCTGATAGGCGCGGTGGGTGTAGTCGTAATCGTCCAGAGACGGGTCGATCTTGTAGTCGATGCCGTAGTTGCGGACGGGGTGGCGCTTCGACACCGAGGTGCCGATGCGATGGACGAGGCTGTCGTTGGGCCCTCGCGTGGCCACGGAGCCGAATCCGGGCGCGGGCTGGTCGTAGAGGTTGGCCGGCTCGGGTATCTCGACGTCAGCGAGATAGCTTTCGTAGCGCGGCGCGTATTCGAACATGTCGTGCGGCGCCTTGTAGTGGTGCATGAGAAAGAAGGGTTTGGTCTTATCGCGCTTCTCCAGCCAGTCGATGGTGAGGTCGGTGATCACGTCGCTGCTGTGTCCTTTGCTCGATATCCTGTTCTTCGGCCAAGGCTTCGGGCCCCGGACGATGAAGTCCGGGTTGAAGTACTTCCCTTGGCCAGGCAGCACGCAGTAGTAGTCGAATGACGCCGGCTCTTCCTCGAGATGCCACTTGCCGATCATCGCCGTGAGATACCCTGCCTTCTTCATTTCCTGCGGCAGATACTGGCGCTCGGGTGGCAGCTTGCCATCCAGGTCGAGCACCCCGTTGCTCTGCGGATACTGGCCGGTCAGAATCGTGGCCCGGCTCGGGGTGCAGATGGAGTTCACACAGAACACGCGGTCGAAACGCATGCCCTCGGCGGCCAGCCTGTCCAGCGTGGGCGTGGGGTTCAGCTTGGCGAGCTGGCTCCCGTAACAGCCGAACGCCTGGGTTGTATGATCGTCCGCCATGATATAGAGGATGTTGGGGTGTCCCTCGATCGTCGCCTCGCTCCGTACCGCGGGGACTGTATCCTTGGACGTGGCGCCCTCATCGGCCAGCTCCCACGTCCGCACCCAGTCGTACTGAGTGGTCCGTTCCTCTTGCGTACCGGTTTCCACCAAGCCGCCGTCCTCGGGAACCGGATTCCAGTCGTAGATTTCAACAGCCATCTGAATGAACGAGGAAGCGTCCCATGCGACCTTCGGTTTGATGGAATAGACGCATTTGCCATCGAGGAAGAATTGCACCTCTTCCTGCGACTTCCACCACGCACCGTAGACATAGAACCGCTCGCTGTTCTTCGTCTCTGTCGGGACGGAGCCCTGAAGCTGCTCCTTCTTGGGTTTTTTGTCCCAATCGATCAAATTGGAGTGGAAGATACGGTCCCACTTCTTTGCCCATCTTTCCGTCTTGTCGGTGATGAGCCCCACACATTCCTGGATATCCAGTTCCTGGTGTTTTCTGGAGCCCGGTTTGTTCACGAGCCAGAAGGTCGATGACATGACGGTCGCATTGGCTTTCATCCGACATTCGTAATACCAACCCGGCCGTCCCGGATGCAGCGAACGCACGATCGCGCCCTGATGAGTGAAGCGCTTGCCGTCTCTCATCACCGGCGCTTCCAGCTTGCTCACCGTCACGTTCATCTTGCCGTCTCTGACGGCCACATTTTCTGCCCTGAAGAGGCCTGGTGCGCGTCCGTACCAACCCCAGCCGTTCTCCACGGGCTCGCTCTGCCATTTCGTGGCATCCAACGACGCGCCCTCAAACTCATCCGAAAGGAGCGGCACTTGTCTCCAGACTTTACCGGCGGGCTTTGGGTCCTCACCCGACAAGAAGGTCGGCTGCGCAGAGGCCAGTCCAGCACCCGTGGTCGCCAGAAGACTTGCGATCAGCAACCTCTTGGCAAGACTGTGTAATCCTGAGTTCATGGTTGTTCCTGTTGGGAAGACGCTTTGATGCGTTGTTCGCGCTGGCGTCGGTTCAGGCCCTGCGAGAAATAAGCCTCCGGCTTGAGATACAGGTCGGTCTGCTTCATCGCCGGGTCGTTCACGTCTTGACTCAAGTCGCAGTCGAAGCGCGCCAGAACGCTGTGGCGCCGGTCGGGCGCGCCCACCGCCGTGATGTGACAGAGGCCCCACGTGATCCCGCGCCCGTCCCCTGTGTCGGTGAAGGCGTCCGGCACATACGGTCCGGCGGCCACGGGCATCAGACTGGACACCGCGGCGAGCCGGAAGTTGACGCCGTCTGGCGCATACTGGATTGTGTTGTGCTCGAGCCCGTTGTGGATCGCGAACGCGGCCATACCCCCCATGAACGGGAACAGCGTCGTCTCGTGGCCGGAGTTCATCACCGGATTGAGCGGGTGCTTGACGAACGGGCCCAGCGGATCGTCAGCAATGGCGAGCCCGTGCGCGCGGACGTGGGGGCTGGCGTTATTGAAGTCGGACTTGTAGTAAAGATAGATCTTGCCCTTGTAGACAAGCGGATACGGGTCGTGAATCGAATATTGGTCCCACTCGCCGGGCGCGCCGTTGGGAATGACAATCTTGCCGCAAGGCCGCCACGGGCCATCGGGCGAGTCGGCAACCGAGGCTGTGACAGGACAGTCATCGCCGCGCTTGCCCGACATCTCGAGAAACCCCTGATAGTAGAGGTAGTACTTGCCCTTCCAGATTAGGATGTCGGCCGTGCAGACGGAGCGCCAGCCCGTCTGCGGCTTGGGCGGGCGCGGCACGGCCATGCCCTGTTCCTGCCACCTGAAGCCGTCTTCGCTGGTGGCGCACCAGATTTCGGAGAGGTCCCAGTCGCTTGAGGGGATCGTGTCGGTCGCGCGGTCCGCGCCCTGCGGCGGCGTGGTGGTCTGGCGGTGCGTGTACCAGACGTAGTACTTGCCGTTGGCACGGATGACTTTCGATGGGTCGCGGCGGGAGACTGTTCCGTCAGAACCGTGGTAGTCCAGCCCTTCGAGCGGCGTGAACTTGAAGGTGGAATAGAGCTCGTTGGCCTCGGGCGTCGGCGCGAGGTAGTCGTCATAGAGCCGCTCCATCGCCGCACTCAACGGCCGGTCGGGCTTCCGAGGCGGCAGTTCGTATGGGAATGCCGCAGGCTCGGCTGCGACCAGCGAGGCCAGCGGTGCCAGCAGCAGGACGGTGAGAATCGCAGGCTTTTTCATACAGGTGCTTCTCATTTTCATTCTCCGGTCAGTTCCAATCATTGGAGATTCAACGTCACTTCCAGTCTATCTTGGCCGTTTTCGTCTCCAAGTTCACGAACACGGAGGCGTGCTCGAATTCGCGCGTGTAGGTCCATCCATCGCGCCTAGCATCACCTTTGGGGGCGCCGAGCGGTTTGTCGAACTCGGGATACCAGTCGAACGTGCCGTGTTCACCCAGCCAGCCCCACGTATAACAAAAATAGCAATGGCGTTCGGCCCCCACCAGGAAACAGGCCAACGGAAATGTGATGCGCTCTGCGGCGATGCGGTGCAGTGCGTCGTGCGGCTTCTGCATCATCTCCTTGTCGCTCCACCAAGTGAACCCCGGCCATCCCTTGAAGACGATGATCTTGCCGCTCTGGGCGGCCTTGCGCATTTCTTCAATCTCGGCGGCCAAATATTCCTTGCTGGGCCGCTTGACGTCCGGAGCACGATCAAAGTCATCCATCATGGCGCCGTCGGTGACAGGCAGCAATCGCACTGTAGGCGCCCCCTGTTTCTGATCATCGCCATGAAGCGGATTGAAAATGATGAGCTTGTCAGGCCCCATGGCCGCACGCGCTTCCTGCAACATGGCCAACAGCCCCTTGTCCAAATCGGCAACCTTTTCCTGGCTCACCAGACGGCCCCATTTGATGGACGCGGTGCCCGCCCCGTCCACGAACAGGCCGTCACAGGAATAGTCCCGCACGGCCTTGGCCGCCACACCGGACCACCACTCGCGCACGTCTGGGCGGGAAACGTCAAAATACTCGCTGACGGCTCCGTCCTTTGGAGCGGACAACCGCCCGGCTTCAGGAAAGCTGGCGTTAGACACTTTCCACGGCGACTTCAGCAAGTCGCAGGACCAGTAGAACAACACTTTCGCCTTGGGATTGCGCTGCTTGATGGCGCGCGCTCCCGCCGTGATGTTGGTTTCTATGCTGCTGTTGATTCTTCCGCCGGCCTGAAACGTGATTAAAGCAAAGTGGTCGGCCAGAAAATTGTACTGCGCCGGCTTCAGCCCGTCGCCGATGCTCAGATGCGCATAGAGCGGCACCCGCTCCCAGTTGAAAGGAGGAAAACCGTCGGCAGCGTGGAGTGCGACAAGGGGAATCAGAGGCAGGATGGCTAGAATATTTCTCATTGTATTGCTTTGTTCGCTCGGGTGTCCTTGGGTGGAACAGACGGCTTGGCCGCAGCGTCATGCCAATTGAAGTGTGTCTGCTTGGTTTCCACGTTCAGCGAAACATCCACATGCTCAAAGGACCGGGTATAGGCGTAGCCTTTTTTGACGGGGTCACCCAACGGCCGGCCCAACGGCCGGTTCAGCGTTTCAAGATCGCTCGAGTCCCATTTCCATTGCGCATCCAGCGCGTTCACGCTTCCCTGGTAGCTGAAATAGGCGTACTTCTCGGCGGCTATCAGAAACACGGCCAGCGGAAAATCGACTCCGGCGGCGAACTGCGCAGATGCCGTACCGTCCGCCGCCACCGCTTCATCCGCCAATGGCCCGCTCTGCAGCATGATGATCTTCCCTTTCGACAGAGCCTCACGCATCAACTGAATAGTCACGCAGATCGCCTCCGCCTCGGTTTGCCTCGGTTGGGTGCCTCGGGCCGGAAGCCTCCAGCGTTCGAAATAGGAGCCGGACGTTATACGCATGATCTCGCGGTTCCCGTTGGGCCGCTCGTTGCGCAGAGTGTTTCCAACCAGCAGCTTCCCCTTGGGCATTCGCAGGGAGAGCTGAATGAGCGAGTTCACATAATTCGAAGGGGCCTTCAAGTTCCCGTCGGCGTCCACCAGCGACTTGTCGCCGCCGCCCACTTTGTCGAGAAAAACGCCGTCGATGTTGGGATCCGCCGCCATGCCTAGCGCGGTGTCCACCCACCACTTCTGCATTTCGGGAATGTCGTGGTTGAAGGTCCGGAGCTTGCCTCGGATCAAACGATACTCCTTCGTCCCGTCCGCCCTTCGCGTGTATTCGCTCCACTCATCCGACTGGTAGGCGGCATTTGCGGCGTAGCCCTCGTAGTAGACAACGGTATTCCAGTAGAAGAAGACTTTGATCGCGGGGTTGCGTTTCTTTAACTCGCGGGCGGCCCAGCGAATGCCCTCCTCGGTGCTGGCCTTGCCCTGGGCGTTGGCTTTCTCCATCATGACGACCTGATAGCGGCTCGCGATCGACTCCACTTGCTCCGGCGCGAGGGCATCCTTGCTCCGGACGGCCAGCCAGCGCGGAACCTTCTCCCAGGAGAACGCCGGGTAATTGGTGAAATCCGTCTGCGCGGGATAGGGCGTGATGTAGCTCTTCCCTGTGGCGAATCCGGAGTAGTCGCTCAGATCCCAGGCCCGAGAGGCAGACGAGGGGGGGGCGTCCACATTTGCCGCCGCGCCTGCGAAGCAACAGGCCATCGTAAAGACTAAAGTGAGAGGGAGGGGTTTCATTGCCGGCTCAGCGCTGGTCTGCAGTCACCATGGGTACGCATGGAGTAGCAGGGAAGGTATTCCTTCAGGGGTTCGTCCACTTCATTGTCCGCAGCAATAATACACATTATGTGTGGTGCTGGTACACTGGAAAACAAGCCTTGAGGCGCTGGCCGAAAACTGCGCAGGACAGGTCCAAATGGACGGTGGACGGCGTTCACTTGAATTGGTCAGGCGGTGGCCTATTGAGGTCAGTGGCACTGCGTATCTCGGGTCGTGAGTGAGCTGTGAAAGAGGTCTTGAAGAAGGTTAGAAACGTGCCGACCAACTTGCTTGCGGCTTGCGCTTGCTTCGCTCATTATGTTTGCGGGTGCAGGGAAAATGGACTACATTGCGCACTGGTATCCGGCGCTTTCTGGTCGAAGGCCGGATCTGAGACGTTTCGCGAGGGAGATGGAAGTCGCGTAAGCAAGGAGAGTCCTGTGAACGCCATCGTCACAAGAACAGCACGTGTGGTTTTGCTAGCACTTTTCTGCGCCATGATGTCGGTTGCGATGGCGCGGGAGGTGGCGCCCCTTCCCGCGAAAGCGGTGCCGCGTGCTTTTCCGGGGGCTGAAGGTTACGGCTCGGTCGCGGTTGGCGGTCGTGGCGGAAAGGTGCTTGCCGTCACGAATCTGAACGGATCGGGGCCGGGGAGCTTGCGCGAGGCAGTAGAGGCACGAGGCCCGAGGATCGTGGTGTTCCGGGTCTCCGGAACGGTTGAGGGGAGCTTCAAGATCAAGAACGACTTCATCACCATCGCCGGACAGACGGCTTCGGGTGATGGGATCTGCATCAAGGGGAGCCTTGCGATCGATGCCAGTGACGTGATCATTCGGTACATCCGTGTCCGGCCCGACCCATCTGCGGGTGAAGTGGATGCCATTACGGGAAGGGGCAAAAGGAATATCATCCTTGACCATGTTTCGGCCAGTTGGAGCAGCGATGAGGTGCTCTCTCTCTACCGGAATGAGAACGTCACCATACAGTGGTGCCTGATTTCGGAGGCCTGTATCAAGATGGTTGACGGCAAGGACACGGGGCACCGGTTCGGCGGCATTTGGGGCAACAGCCGCGGCACTTACCACCACAACTTGTTCGCGCACAACGACAGCCGGAACCCCCGCTGGGCGTCGGGATCGAAGTTCAACGATTACCGGAACAACGTGATTTACAACTGGGGCTACAACAGCTGCTACGGCGGCGGCGCGGTCGCGGACAGCGATCCCAGCCTGAACTTCTCCACGTTCAACATGGTCGCGAATTACTACAAGCCGGGTCCGGCCACTCGCGACAACGTGAGACGGCGCATCGCCGCGCCTGTTGACGCTGGCGGCGTCGGGAGCTGGTATGTAGCCGACAACGTGGTGGAAGGCTTTCCTGAAGTCACGGCAGATAACTGGAAGGGGATCGACGGCGGCCAATACAAAAGGCTGGAGAAGCCTTGGGACGCGATGCCGATCCGGCAGGAAACGGCGGAAGAGGCCCTTCGCTCGGTGCTCGAGCGCGCAGGCTGCTCGCGGCCGTACCGTGACGCCGTCGATCGCCGGGTCATCGGAGACGTGCGCGCCGGAACGGCGTCCTGCGGAAGCAAAGGCATGATAGCCACCCCTGCGGATGTCGGAGGCTGGCCGGTGCTTAGAAGCGAGGCGGCCCCGGCGGACTCCGATCAGGATGGCATGCCGGACAGGTGGGAAACGGATCACGGGTTGGATCCCGGCGATCCCTCCGACGGCGCCAAGGACCGCGACGGCGACGGCTACACGAACGTGGAAGAGTTTCTGAACGCCACACCCGCCGAAAGAAGGACCATCCGGTGGGACCGCTCGGATGATTTCAACGGGAACGCTGTCGACTGGCGGAAATGGAACAAGGCGCCGGAAAACTTCGGCGCATGGATCTGGGACAATGAGGCCAACGTGTCCGTTTCAAACGGAGTTCTTATCATTACAGCCCGATACGTTTCGCCAGCGGACAAGTTACCCCAAGCGCCGACGAACGGGCCTGGCAGCTCGGCGCTGTTCACATCGGGGATGCTCAAGTCATACGCCGCCGACACGTACGCGTACTACGAGGCGAGGATCAAGGGCGCGCCTGTTTTTCCCGGCGTGTGTCCGGCGTTCTGGCTCTACAGCCGAATCGACGACTCGCTGACCGAGAAGGGGACTGTTCGTTACAGTGAAGTCGACATCGTTGAGCTCACGCAACGGGGAGGCAACGCGACGGGCAACGAACGAATCATGGACCACAACCTTCACGCGATCCTTTCCAACGGACGCAAGGGCGTCGCCGGACGCCAATGGCAAAGGCCTGAGCAATTCAAGGCGAGTCAGGCAAATGAGTACAATGCGCCATTCGATCCTCGCGAAGACTTTCACACGTACGGGTGCAAGGTGGGGCGCAACGACATCGTCTGGTATGTTGACGGCATCGAAGTGGGCCGAAAGAGGAACCTGTATTGGCACCGCAAGATGAACGTTGCGTTGTCGCTTGGCCTTCGCGCGCCTTACGCGAAGTTCGAAAACAACCGTCTCGTTCCGACCGAGAGTCACCCGACTGACAAGTTGCCGACGTCAATGATGGTGGACTATGTGCGGGTTTGGGAGCTTGACGAATAGGCTTGTATTTGGTTCAGCCGCGTTCGCTGTAGCGGACTTGGGCCCGTTGCCTTTCCATCCTGCCGCAAACTGCGCCATGAGCTGTGCCTGCAGCGCCGGATTCTTATCTGCAATGTTGACCGTCTCAAGCGGGTCCCGTTGGTGGTCGTAAATCTCCACGAAGAGCGGAGCCGCCTGCGGTCGCCCCGTGTCTTTCCATGCCACCAGCCGATACCGATCCGTTCTCATCGTATATGATTTGTCCTACGCCAGCATGGCTGCCAGTTGCTTGCGCTCCGCCACAGTAAGTCCTTCAGCCTTTTTCGCCAGCGCCTCTACATGCGGGGAGCTTGCGCGTGCTGCACGCTTTCTGCCGCTGATCTGTGCCTCCACTCGCCGCATCGCCTGCCGCGTATGTTCGCGGGTGGGATTGTAATAGTGGTCTCGAACGGTCTTGGCCGTCGTGTGCCCTGTGCATTTGGCGACGGTTTCGAAGGGTATGCCTTCGTTCAGTGCGAGCACGACGAAGGTGCCGCGCAGATTGTGCCACCCCAGTAGCGATGCGGAAAGCCTGCCGTCGCTGCGCTTTTGTCGCGTGCCTTTGATCAGCGACTTTAAGTCTCGACCGGTCTTTTCTGTCGAACCCTTCCGAAAATGGAGTTCCGATACCTCTTCTGCTTCCGCCAAATCTTCGGACGTGACGGACCGGGCCCTTCCCGTAGCGTTCTGGATGGCGCGGTAGCTCTCTCCACTACCGTAGCGTGTAAGGGTATCGAGTATGCGGTCGCGTTTCTCATATGCGAAGCCGGCGCCTTTGACGGCTTCGGTGACTTGGGGCAGAACATCTTTGAGGTCTACGCGACCGGACGTTAGGACGGGCCGATTTGACGTGCTCCGCTCCGGTTCGGCAAAGGCCTTGGCAAACAAGACTTTGCCTCGGTAGGTAATCCCCGTCAGGTTGTGTTCGTACATTCGGGCTGCGTCTGGCCAGACATAGGGGCTTTCTGACTTGTTGGCGAGCGCGGTTTGCAGGACTTCCAGCAGTCTCGCGAACAGGGGTACTTCGATCTCGGCCCCGGTTTTGGATGTCGCTACGCGTATCCAGCCGTGTTTCATGTCCACGGACTGCCAGCGCAAGCGGCACACATCCCCGATGCGCATGCCGGTGCACGCGGCGCACACGACCAGGGGGTAGGTGAAAGGGTCTGGGCGGGCCGTCTCAAACAGGGTCTCCAATTGTTCAAGCGTCAAAGGTCGCCTTGCTGCCATGCCGCCTTCAACAGTGCTTCGCGCCTTCTTACGGCGGATGGTCTTGCCTAAAGGGTTTTCCACGCCGATGGGCAGAAAATAGGTGAAGGCTGAGCGCAAGAGCGGCGGATAGGACGCACAAGCTGCGTTTTCCAGCCGGTGCGGGATACGGCGAAGTCGGATAAAGGCGCTTCTATCAAGTCGTTGGAGGGTTGAAAGGGCTCGGGTCAGGTCGGTTCGGGCGTTTTTTGAGGCCCGGCGTTGACGGCGGGCCTCAAAAAAAGTATGCTGTGGCCGTTCTCAGGTCGGGCAGGGAAAACCGATCTGACGTGTGGGTGCGGGTGCGCCTGCACGGAGAACAACGGAGGGTCGGATGTGTACGGAAAAAGCCGTGACGGATTATGTCCTGTGAGCATTTTTTGTTTGACGGAGGCCACGGTATGGTTTCATAATTTCACCCGATGATGACGTAGTTTGCCTACATAGCCGCAAACGCAAGGAGGTCAGCGTGAAACGTATGTCCGCATGTTTTGTTCTTGTATGGATGACAGCGATGGTCGAGGCCAAGCAGGCTTCGGTCTTTTACTTTAGCGTCGACATCGGCTCGGACAAGGAGCTGAGTGACCCGAACAAGCAGGGGGACGAGTGGATGGACCCCGGCGATATCTACGACAACAGCGCGTATGCCGCTGGGCCACAGCTCGCGAAAGACGACGCGAAAATATTCGGCGAAGATCCACCTCCCTGTTCGCCTGCCGGGGCGCCCTATACGGCGATCCCCATCGGATGCGGCCCTGCGATCGGCCTGCCTTTGGTGAGCGCCTATTTCGACATGGACGGAGAGGACCAGTTGAATTTCGTGCCGGACGGCCTGCAAGGCCAGGGGGGCGGCATTGCCGGCCCGATCGTGATGGCAGCGCGCCCGTCTTCCGGCCTCTTTCTGAATCCGGACATCCTCTATGTCTCGTACGACGACGACGGCGCGCCGGGATGGTGGGCGAACAGCCCGACCAACGTGCCGACCACGATCAGCCCTGATCGAGGCACCGGAACCAACGAAGTGTTGATGGGGGTGGGCTGGCACATGTGGTTGCCGGTCCCCGGCGTGCCGACACTGACCGAGGCGATGCTGGGGCTGGCTGACGATCCGCCGCCCCAGGCCAAGGATGACGACGTGGACGCGCTGGACACGCGCCGCTTCCAATATTGGTTCTGGACCTGCGACCATGAGGCCACGTTCGGCTATGACCCGGGCGACATCTACGTGACGGACACGCTGCTGTCCTCCTCCCTGAGTCTGTTCATCACCCATGAGACCCTCGAGCTTCCCGACGGCGTGGATATCGACGGCTTCGAGTTCTGTGTGACGGACGACACGCTCGTTCTGCAGCACTTCGGCCTAGGGGCCGGCAACAGCTACTTCGCCGTCGCGTTCTCGGTGGACGACGACGACCCGACAACGGTCGTGAATGAGAGCGGCGGACTCAACCCCGGCATCATCTACCTCAGCCTGCTGAATGGCGTGGCACCGATGCCGTTGTGCGACCGTTCGCTGGAGGGCGACGTCGACGCGATCGCCTTCGAGGAGCGCGACATGGATTTCGGGGACGCGCCGGGCGGTCTCGCGATGTTCTCTTACCCCACGCTGCGCATCAGCAACGGGGCCGGCCATGTGATCAAGAAAGGCGTGTTCCTCGGCGCTGTTCCGCCCGACGCCGAAGACGACGGACAGCCCAGCCTGACGGCCGACTTGGACGAGGCGACCTTGGGCGATGAAGACCGTTTCGGAATACCGCCCCATTTGGTCGGCGGCTATCCGAGCACGATTCAAGTGCTGGCCTCGACCAACGGCTACGTCAACCTGTGGATCGACGCCAATGCGGACGGCGACTGGAGCGATGCGGGCGAGCGCATCGCCACGGACCTGGCCGTCACGTCGGGCGTGAACTTCCTTAACTTCACAATGCCCTCCTATCCGATGGCCACAACGGTCATGACCTACCTGAGGCTCCGGTACTGCACGCAGACGGGGGTGGGGGTTGACGGCATCGCGCCGGACGGCGAGGTGGAAGACTACCGCATCCGCCTGATCCCCTCCGCCGCGCTCTCTGAGGCGCCGATGGACTTTGGCGACGCTCCGGACTCGTATCAGACACGCCTGGCCAGCGACGGCGCGCGCCACGTGTTTAACGCGGATTACGGGATGGGCCCCAGTACCTCTGTCACGGACGCGGAGACGGACGGGCAGCCCAATGTCCCTGCCACCGGTGATGACCTGAACGGCGTGGACGACGAGGACGGCATCGTGGCCTGGACGCCGCTGGTGCGCGGCAGCAACTCGACGGTGCGGGTCGAGACGTGGTCGCAGGGCTTTCTCAGCGGCTGGGTTGATTTCAACCGCGACGGCGTCTGGACCGATCCCGGTGAGCGTATCTTCGGCCCCCTGCTGGCGGACGTCACCAACGCTGTGACCTTCCACGTGCCGCTGTCGGCTAGCGTGGGCGACACGTATGCGCGCGTACGTTTCACCAGCTATTCTGGGGCGATTGTGCCCTATGGACTGTTGCCGGACGGCGAGGTGGAAGACCGCCGGCTGACGCTCTTCCAGCCTTCACTGCCGTCCTCGGCGCTGGCGATCACGAATATCGCGCCGTCAGGGACGCTGACGGGCGGCAGCAGCCTGAACGTCTTCGTCCAGTGGACGACCAACGGCGCCGCGCTCTATCGGGTAGACGCCTGCACGAATCTGATGGCGCCCAGGGTCTGGACGAATATCGTGGGCATGCCCATCTCTGCCGGCAGCTGGAACGACGTCACGCCGCAGACGCAGCGCTTCTATCGCGTGGTCGCGCCATATACCTACCCCTAAGCAAGGGCATGCACGCATGAAACGTTGGGGATCTCTGTTCGGCTGTTGGGTGGCGCTCGGGGGACATACGGCGCAGGAGGCCTCAACCTCGCTGCTCAACTGGCGGTACGACACGTATGAGCCCGAAGCGCCGGTCTTGGCGAGCCCGCTCAAGGACGCGAAGCTGACGGTGTCGGGCCAGTGGAGCGACCGCGGGCCGCACTTCGTCACGGACGGCAAAATCGAGGCTGGCAATCACTGGGCCTGCGAGCAGCTGCCGGCGGTTTTGACGATCGAGATGCGCGAGACAACGCGCCTCAGCGCCTGCCGCGTCTGGCCCTATTTCGGCGAGCCGCGCGTGTACAAGTTTTTCGTCGAGGCGTCGCCGGACAACCAGGCCTGGACGCGCGTCGTGGATTGGACCCGGAACGAGCGACCCGCCACGGCGGAAGGCTTCGCCATCCCGTTTGAGCGGCAGGTGGAGGCGAAGTATGTCCGCGTCACGATCACCGACAGCAGCGTGCGCGGGGCGGGCGGTCACATCGTCGAATTCCAGGTCGCGGAGTCGGCGCTGATCCCGGGGCTTCATGGGCGCCACGTGCCGACCGAGCGCATCACGGCCGCAAACGCCCAGGGTGACGAGGCGCTCAAAACGTGGCGCGCGGCCGCGTGGCGCAACGAGCGCGCGCACGGGCAGTTCGTGGTCTGGTCTCCCGACGCCGTGCCTCAGCTGCGCCTCTGCGCCTCCGCGCTCCGGAGCGACGCGGGTGCGGAGATTCCCGCTGCGGCCGTGCTGCCCCGCTTTGTCCGCTACGTCCTGGCCGACAAGCAGCTGGCCGGCGATATTCTCGACACGGCGGAACAGGGCGGATAGGACGCACAAGCTGCGTTTTCCAGCCGGTGCGGGATACGGCGAAGTCGGATAAAGGCGCTTCTATCAAGTCGTTGGAGGGTTGAAAGGGCTCGGGTCAGGTCGGTTCGGGCGTTTTTTGAGGCCCGGCGTTGACGGCGGGCCTCAAAAAAAGTATGCTGTGGCCGTTCTCAGGTCGGGCAGGGAAAACCGATCTGACGTGTGGGTGCGGGTGCGCCTGCACGGAGAACAACGGAGGGTCGGATGTGTACGGTTCGGTCCGCCGGATGGCACGCTGATCTTGCTGCATTAGGATGAAGCCGCCGCCTGCGCGTGGAGGGCGTGGCCACTTATGCGGACGGACAACGTCACCCGGGTGCTGAAGCTGAAGAAATCCTCGCGATTTTGCCATTGGCCACCTAGCCAATAGGCCTTGCCCCTTCGTTATTTTATGATGAAGATCAAAACTTGTTGATAGAGATGTGTTTTGCCGAACAAAGCGGTGGACGAATCGGAATTGAAAGCTGCCCGAACGTGACACAGGAGACGGCGATGAAGACGATAAAAACACGAGCATCGGTGGCGGTAGCGGTGAAAGGATGGGGAAAGCTTCTCGGCATATGGGGTGTGCTCGGTGCGCTCTCCGCCTGGGGAGATATCGATGATCCATTGGCCTATTGGAGCTTCGACAACGCCGGCAGCGTCCTGTCCAACCAGGTGACTTCCAGCCCGTACCATGACGCGTCCGTACTGTTCGGGACGCCGGTTTCCGGGCTCTCCGTCGGCGCCTCCGGTATCGTGGGCAACGCGCTGGTTCTGTCCGGGACCTGCGGCATCCGGTTGCCGTACCATCAGGACAACCTGGGCACATCGTTCACGCTCTCGCTGTGGTATTGGCAGCAGACGAACGACACGCGCCAGTGCGTTTACCAGACGCGCGACAATTACGATATCACCTACGAGGCGCAGGCCGGCGCCAACTCCACCTTCGCCAGTTATGTCGGACAGGAGTTCGCCGGAACCCTCACGACCGGTTTGAGAGAGTGGGTCCATTTGACCCACACTTTTTCCACGGTCGGAAGCACGACAACGCTTTCCCTGTACACCAACGGTGTCTTTGTGCTCAGCAAGAGCGTCGGCAGCAACGCCATGTTCCAGGCGAATCAGGTCAGGGGCCTGCATATCGGCGCGTATCGGTCGGCGACAGGTCCGTCGGACGGCCGCTGCTTCAAGGGCATGATCGACGAGCTTGCGCTGTGGAAGCGCGCGCTTTCCGCTGCGGAGGTTGCGGCCGTCTATCAGCGCGGCGTCGGCGGACTGAAACTGGCTTTCACGGCTGAGCCGCCTCCGACGATCTCGCTGGGCGGGAAAAACCTATCCTTCGCGCTGAATGCCGACAGCGGACTCCCGGCAGGCCTATTCACGAGCGGCTGGCTGATGCACGGCGTGCAAGATCCCGCCTGCCCGTACACGGCGTCCGACACGGCGGGCGATCTGCTGACCTACGTGCCCGACACTGCGGGGCATGCGGCGGGTCCTTTTCACGCCGAGATCGTGAGTGTGAAATGGCGGGTGCCGCTGACCGAGGCCATGCGGCAAGTGCCGCAGGGCGATTACACGCTGGAGACTTGGTTCCGCACGACGTACAAGGACCGGGGAACGTTGATGGGTAATCACTACAACTCAGCCATTCCTAACGGGGTCGTCAATTTTGAGCTTTTCGGAACTAACAATGTCCGTTTCTACCAGCGCAACCTGTCCGGAGCGATTACGGATTTAAATCTGCTGGCCACCAACGTGAACACCCGCAACGGCCAGTGGCATCATGTGGCCGGTATCCGGCGCGGCGACACGATGTGTCTGTACGTGAACGGCCAAGAGGTGGGGTCTGTAGTCACGCCGCTCGGGAGCTATCCGCTGTCCAGTGACTACCTGTATCTGGGACGCGATGAACGAACCACAGTCGCCTTTAACGGCGAATTAGGCACCGCCCGTGTCTGGATGCGCGCGCTGAGCACCAACGAGTTGGCGGGCATTGTCGCCCTCGGAGTGCCAGGCGGCAGTGCAGTTTCGAACGACAGCCTGCTGGCCGAATACGATCTGCACGCACCCTTCAACGCCTACAAGCCCGGTTTGGGTTTCCCGGGGTATCAGATCGCCCAGGCGCCGCCGAAGTTCAAACAGATACCGATGACCAATTTCACCTGCGAAGCCGTTTTCCGCACGACCGCTCCAAATATTGGAACAACGATTCTGATGGGAAACTGGTCGAACAACATGTACAGTGCCGTGAACCTGCAACTGGAAGACAACAACACCGTCCGATTATATATGCGGAACACGGCCGGAACGGTGGCCTCGCTCGCCAAGGTGCCCGCGAACGTCAATACGCGTGACGGGAACTGGCACCGGCTGGCAGCGGTACGGGGCAACAACACGAT
>Ga0209099_1002496_pt1 | contig 16124 bp, 12 predicted proteins | sample AD_JPNHW2_MetaG_FD_184430 | JGI IMG/M metagenome (GOLD analysis project Ga0209099, IMG submission 184430) | Active sludge microbial communities of municipal wastewater-treating anaerobic digesters from Japan - AD_JPNHW2_MetaG (SPAdes) (version 2) | ecosystem: Engineered > Bioreactor > Anaerobic... | reverse complement strand
ATAATTTTTATATCATTTACCACCTGGTGAAAGAACGTGGTTTTACCTTGCAGGGAGCCAAAGACAAGATGAAAGATAATAAGGTGGATACCATTAACAATGTGGAGGTGGTGGCCTCGCTGAATAAGATCAGGGATTTTCTTTTAGAACTGAAAGAGGAATTGGATTGAATCCATAAAAAATGTAGGGCAAATTCATGAATTTGCCCTACATTTTTTATTCAATAAAATTTTCGGTTTTATTTTTTCTTTGCCGGTTTTTTAGCAGCCGGTTTTTCTGTTTTTCCGTATTTGATTGACGCTTGTGCAGCAGCCAATCTTGCAATAGGAACGCGGAAAGGAGAGCAACTCACATAAGTCAATCCTGTTTTGAAACAGAATTCAACGGATTTAGGATCTCCGCCCTGTTCGCCGCAAATACCTACTTTCAGGTCGGGGCGTGTAGCACGGCCTTTTGTAACAGCCATCTCAATCAGCTGGCCTGTACCTTCCTGATCAATTGTCTGGAATGGGTCGGCTGCTAAAATTTTCTGATCCAGATAGTCGTTCATAAATCCTCCGATATCATCGCGGCTGAAACCAAAGGTCATTTGTGTGAGGTCGTTGGTTCCGAAGGAGAAAAACTGTGCTGTTTTGGCCATTTTGTCGCCAAGGAGACAGGCGCGGGGTATTTCAATCATCGTACCATAGAGATAACTGATAGACTTTACTTTGAATTTTTTACAAACTTCATCATAAACTCTGTCGGCAATTTTCTTTGTTACATCCAGTTCGGCAACTTCGCAAGTTACCGGTACCATAATTTCCGGCTTCGGATGGTGTCCTTCATTCAGTAATTCCTGTGCGGATTCAAAAATGGCACGGAACTGAATTTCGGAAATTTCCGGATACGTAACGCTTAATCGCACGCCGCGGTGTCCCATCATCGGGTTGTTTTCATGCAGGGCTTCTCCACGTTTGGCAATGTCGTCCACCTTAATATTTAATTCTTTAGCCAGTTCTGCCTGTTTTTCTTTTCCCTGAGGAACAAATTCGTGCAAAGGAGGGTCGAGCAGTCGGAAGGTAACGGGCAGTGTATCCATAGCTAATAAGGTAGCTTTTATATCTTTCTTCATATGAGGATATAATTCCTTAAGCGCTTTAATACGTTCTTCTTTGGTGTTGCTCAGGATCATTTTACGAAGAGCCAGTAGAGGCTTTTCAGCGCCTTTACCGTAAAACATATGTTCGGTACGGAACAGCCCAATACCTTCGGCGCCATAGTCGCGTGCTACTTTGGCATCCTCGGGCGTTTCTGCATTGGTGCGCACGCCCATTTTTCGGAACGAATCCACCAATTTCATGAAATGTTTGAAAAGCGGGTTTTCAGAGGCATCCATTAATTTCAGCGCTTTTTGGTAAACGTGTCCTTTTGTTCCGTTCAATGTAACAAAATCGCCTTCTTTCAGAATGATGGTTGTGTCTTCAACTTTTGCCGTTTTAGATTTTACGTCAACGTGCAGTTTTCCTGCTCCTACGATACAGCATTTTCCCCAGCCGCGGGCAACGAGTGCTGCATGAGAGGTCATACCGCCACGGGCAGTTAGGATGCCAACGGCTGCGCGCATACCTTCCACGTCTTCGGGATTGGTTTCTTCACGGATAAGAATAACTTTTTTACCCTTTCTTTCCCAGGCAACGGCATCTTCGGCGGTAAAGACGAGTTGTCCAACAGCGGCGCCAGGCCCAGCGGGCAAACCTTTTACAAGGACATCAACTTTCTTTTCTTCGGCAGGGTCGCAGATGGGGTGCAGCAGTTCGTCGAGCTGTGCAGGATCAACGCGCAATACTGCGGTTTTTTCGTCGATGAGTTTTTCCTTCAGCATATCCATAGCCATTTTCAGGGCTGCGGTACCGGTGCGTTTGCCCACCCTGCACTGGAGCATATACAGCTTGGTTTCCTGGATGGTGAATTCAATGTCGAGCATATCCTTGAAGTTCTTTTCCAGGATGTTGCGGATCTTGTCCAGTTCCTTATAGGTTTTCGGCATTTGTTCCTGCATGCTGTGCAGGTGCTTGTTCTGTTCATTTTTGGTGTCGTCGTTCAGGGGGTTGGGTGTACGGATACCGGCTACCACATCTTCGCCCTGGGCATTGATGAGCCATTCTCCATAGAACAGGTTGTCGCCGGTGGCAGGGTTTCGTGTAAATGCCACTCCGGTGGCAGAGGTGTCGCCCATGTTTCCAAATACCATGGCCTGTACGTTTACTGCTGTGCCCCAGTCATCGGGAATGCCTTCAATACGACGGTACGAAATAGCTTTTTTCCCGTTCCAGCTTTTGAAAACGGCACGGATACCACCAAACAATTGTTCTTCGGCATTGTCGGGAAATTCGTTTCCAAGTTCTTTTTTTACTTTTTTCTTGAATTCAGCGGCCAGAATTTTCAGGTCATCAGCGGTGAGGTCGGTATCTTGTTTAACTTTTTTTGATTTTTTGTAATCATTGAGCATGTCGTCGAGTTTTTTACGGATATCCTTGTCGAGGCCTTCGGCTTTATCCATAACTACATCGGCATACATCATAATCAGGCGTCGGTATGAATCCCAAACAAAACGCGGGTTGTTGGTTTTTTTTATGAGTCCCGGAATAGTGGAGGTGCACAGTCCGATGTTCAGGACAGTGTCCATCATTCCCGGCATCGAAGCGCGTGCTCCCGAACGGCATGATAATAATAATGGATTGTTTTTATCACCATATTTCATCCCCATTTCAGCTTCCACTTTTTTCATCCCTGCCCATACTTCGGCAGTCAGTGATTTTGGCAATTGACATTTATTTGCATAATAATCGGTGCAGCATTCTGTAGTGATTGAAAATCCTGCAGGTACGGGTAATCCCAGGTTAACCATTTCTGCCAGATTGGCGCCCTTGCCTCCGAGTAGGTTTTTCATATCTGCCCGGCCTTCAGCTTTTTTTCCGCCGAAATAATAAACATACTTTTTACTTTTTGTAGCCATTTTATTGTTGTTTTTGTTAGAAATATAAAAAAATTAATTTGTTTTATTAAGAATGGGTGCAAAGGTAACTAAATAATTTTTTAGCGTACAGAATAATCCATAAAAAAGCCGGACGATGGCCCGGCTTTTTTTTGGAAAAAGAATTATTTTTATCTGCCGTTGATGTAATTGTTGAGTTCTTCAATAGAACTTTCAAAGGTAAAAGCATCGTTGAGCTTATAATAGTTGCCCTGATCGAAAACACGGTTGAAGGCAAACTTGGCAAAGTCGAGCCTGGTGGCCTCGAATGAGAATAAACTCATCACATCGCGCACCTGTGAACAAAGCAGGCAGTTTGAACCTACAATTTGTTTTGCCATGGTAAGTTTGCTTTCATCGAATGATTTGGAGTTGATAGAGTTTTTTGCGGCCATAAAATCTCCTTCGTTCATAGGCCAAGGGCATCCCATCGGGCCGTTGTATCCCGTCATGATGTAGTGGTCGGGCCTGGTGTCAACCGGAACACTGCCGGATGAAGAGGTGGTGGTGGTAGTGGTGGTGGTAGTGGTGGTGGAAGAAGATATACCGCCGGTAGCACCCATAGCGCCGGCATTTACGGATACATTCATATTGATGGCCTGTCCTGTGATAGGATCCACAGCATTGATACTTACCGTGCCGCCATCTGCCTGGGTGTTGTCCGAAACAACTGTGGTGGTGGTGTGGGTGGTTTGAGTAGCCGGCCTTTCTACGATAACCAAAGGAGCGGAATACGTTTGGGTGGCAGCCATGGGCGCATCGTTGAAACTGGACACTCTTAACACATATTGGCCTTTTTTGTCTTTTTTAATTTCGTAGCTTGCACTTGTAAATTTCCCGTCGGCATCCTGGGTAAAGATGGTTTTATCAATGGCCGGTAAACTGCTGTTTTCGAAGATTACTTTTAATTTATAATTTGGCAAAGTGAGACCGGTAACCTGCACGTTGGTCTGCGAGGTTTCGTTTTGTTTGATGCCATTGACAATTAACCAGAATTTTTCGCCTTCCTGACAAAAAACGCTGACATTGGACTGCGCATTGGCCTTACATAGAAAAGCCACAAAAATCAAGCTGAGTAAAAAAATCTTTTTCATAAAAATACCTTGTTAATAGTTAATAATTGAACATTACTTGTAAAAATTATGCTTACAAACGATGTGCCAAAATTAAAAAAAAAGAGCGATATGGCTAAAAAATTATTTTAAAATATAATCCCTTAACAGCTCGCGGAAAACAAATAAAGATTTGATGTTGTTTACGTTGTTTGCTCTAAGGGTGGCGCCTTCCCATGAATAGATAATGAGTTTGGTGAGCCGCTCCACATCCTGCGTGCGATCAATTTCTCCAGCTTTTCGGGCTTGTTGAAGGCAGGTAGTATGCAATGCTTTGATACTCTCGAAATAACTATCTGTTTTTTCCGAAATTCCGGGATTTTTTTCGGCTAATTCATGTTGCAGGTTAGATGCAAAATTTCCGTAAACCAGTCCCCCATAATTTGTGTAAACATCAATGAAGTCGGAATATAATTTTATGATTCGCTGTTTGGGCGATATGCTTAAATCGGTTAGGGTTCTTTCTATGCGACGCAGGACAATATCTGTATAGTAATCCAGCACTTCCATGGCAAAATCTTCCTTATTTTTGAAATAGTAATAAAAAGACCCTTTAGGGATGTTCAAATTGTTAACAATTTCGTCAATGCTTGTGCCATGATAACCTTTTTGCCTTATCAGTTTATAACCTTCCCTGATTAGCAACCTGCGTTTAATTTTGCTTTTTTTCATCTTAATTTCCTAAAAATAAAAATATTATGATAACAATTTTAATTTAATTGCTTGCGACAACAAAGATAATAATTAATAATGAGTTAAATTATTTTTATTATAAATTAACAAAAAATAAACACTATTTTGATTCGGATTGATGTTGTTTTTTTTGCTTATGTTTGCAAAAAAAATTTTATGAGTAAATTTATTGGAATCAGACACGAAGATAAGTATTTGATGGAACGCCGTGCACCACTGGCCCCTAAACACATCGAAAGATTGATTAAGCACCATAAACTCGATTTTGTGATTGAATCATCCGACAAAAGAGTATTTTCTGATGACGAATATCAAAAGGCTGGTGCTAAAATAGCCAAAGACATGAAAAGGTGTGATATCGTTCTTGGCATTAAAGAAATGCCGGAAGAAATTTTTGAAAATGAAAAAACCTATGTATTTTTTTCTCATGTGATAAAAGGCCAGCCTTATAATATGCCCATGCTACGAAAGATGATGGATAGGAGATGCAACCTTATTGATTATGAAAAAATTGTGGATGAACAGGGTAAACGCTTGATTTTTTTCGGAAAATTTGCTGGCATGGCCGGCATGATCAATACCTTGTGGTCTTTTGGTCTTCGGTTAAAAGAATTAGGAATCGACAACAAGCTTACCAAAGTTAAGCAGTCCCATAAATACCCTTCGCTGAAAGAAGCCCGCAATACCATTTCGGCCATCGGGCAGCAAATTTCTGAGGGTGGCCTTGTGGAAGGACTAAAACCATTCGTGGTGGGATTTACCGGCTATGGTAATGTTTCAAATGGCGCCCAGGAAATTCTGGGGCTGTTGCCTGTAAAAGAAATCTCTCCTGAAAAATTGCTTACGTTAAAAAACCGTACTAATCTGCCCAATAATATTATCTATAAAGTGGTTTTTAAAGAAGAAGACATCTACGAACACAAGGATGGTAAAGAATTTGATTTGCATGATTTGTATGCTAACCCCGAAGATTATAAAAGTAAATTTGAACAATATATCCCGCATTTGACCATACTGATGAATTGTATGTATTGGGATGCCCGTTACCCTCGGATTCTCACCAAAGAATACCTGAAAAAAATGTTTCAAAAGGGACAGCCCAAACTTACTGCAATAGGCGATATTACCTGCGACCCTGACGGTTCAATTGAATGTACCCACGACGGAACCCACATTGAAGATCCCATTTTTGTTTATAATCCGCTGACGGACACCTATAAAATGGGTTATAAAGGCGAAGGCATACTGGATATGGCAGTATCCATATTGCCCAGCGAATTGCCCCGCGACTCTTCCGAATCCTTTGGCGATATGCTGATCAATTTTATTAAGCCTATTGCTAATGCGGATTTTGATCTGGCTTTTGAAGACCTGGACCTGCCCAGAGCCCTGAAAAAAGCAATGATACTGCATAAGGGAGAATTCACTCCCGAATACAAATACCTTGAAGAATACGTCAAAGGTTATTGACCTGAATTCAGGTAAGTGTGTATAACAGCGGCCGCTTTCTCAGAGGCCCCGCTATCCCCCAGTTTGTGCTTTAACAGCGCATAGTCACTCTTTAGTTGGGTGATGTGGCTTGTGTTGTACAACAACTGTTTCAACTCCATTACAAGGTTTGCTTTGCTCAACTCAGTCTGTATCAATTCCGTCACAATTTTTTTGTCCATAATCAGGTTGACCAGCGAAATGTATTTTACTTTGATTACAAGCCGCGCAATGAGGTAGGAAATCCAGGATCCCTTATAACAAACCACTTCGGGAACACCAAACAGTGCGGCTTCCAATGTAGCTGTGCCGGAAGTTACCAGCGCAGCGGCCGCATTTTCCAACAAATCATAGGTTTTATTGTAGGCAATTTTTACCTCTTTACCTTGCAGCAACTCCGAATAAAACCCGGGACTTATTGACGGGGCGCCGGCAATGACAAATTGCAGTTCTTTAAAATCATCGCATACCGAAACCATCATCTTCAGCATACGGATTATTTCTTGTTTCCTGCTTCCGGGGAGCAGTGCCACTATGGGCTGTTCGCCCAGGTTATGTTCTTCCCTGAAATGACTGCTGTTGTTGGCTTTTTTATAGTTATCAATGGCATCCAGCAGGGGATGCCCTACAAAATCTGCCTCGTAACTAAAGCGCTGATAAAACTCCTTTTCAAAAGGGAGGATTACCAGCATTTTGTCCACATTTTTTTTGATGGCATAAACGCGGGATTGTTTCCACGCCCAAATCTGGGGCGACACATAATAGATGACTTTATACCCTTGCTGACGCGCGTAGGCGGCAATTTTCAGGTTAAACCCTGGATAATCTACAAGGATAAGCGCATCGGGATTATAACGGTCAATATCTGATTTGCAAAAACGAATATTGCGAAGGATAGTCCTTAAATTGGACAACACTTCGGCAAATCCCATAAAAGAAATCTCGCGGATATGTTTAACTATTTCGGCGCCCTGAGCTTTCATAAGGTCGCCGCCCCAACAGCGAAAAACGGCGGAAGGGTCATTTTTTTTGATAGCCGCCATCAGGTTGGAAGCGTGCAGATCGCCTGAGGCCTCTCCGGCTATGATATAATATTTCATGTGGAAGTTTTCGTTAGGTGATTAGTATTTCTGAAAAATTCAGAGCAGAGAATGGCTGTTGCTGCCGAGGCATTAAGCGATTCGGCGTGCGAACCGGCCTGATGTGCTGCCGGAATACTAATTTGCCTGGTCACCAGCTTTGCCACCTCAGGCTGAATGCCGTTGGCTTCATTGCCGATTATTAGAAACCCATGTGGTTCGGGGTTAATGTCATAAATATTTTCGCCGTTCAGAAAGGCCCCGAAGATATGAGTGGTGCCTGGGCAATCTTTTAAAACATCAATCAGGTTTTCATAATAAATATTTACCCGGGCAATCGATCCCATGGTGGATTGTACACATTTGGGATTATACGCGTCCACCGATGTTTCGGAACACAAGATGTTGTTATACCCGAACCAGTCGGCAATACGAATAATGGTGCCCAGGTTGCCGGGGTCGCGGATATTGTCCAAAGTAATGATAAGTGTTTGGGCGGCCATACTTGCCTGAAAAACCGGTGAGGGCATCTTTACGGTGGCCAGCACCTGGTTGGGAGTTGTCAGTTGGCTGATGGCCGATAGTTCTTTAGCTGTTATAATCAGGATTTCATCGGATTTTTCAGCTAAGGCTTCATTTTTTTCTATCCATTCCTGAGTAGCAAAAATCTTTTCAATTTTGAGGGTGCTTCCTGCAATGTCGCCGACTATTTTGGGCCCTTCGGCAATGAAACTACCATGGAGAGTACGAAATTTCTTTTCGCATAATGATTTAACATATTTGATGGTATTTTTTGTGAGCATATCTGGTACAAAAATAAAAAAAAATCCCGGCTTTCGGGCCGGGAATTTTTAGATAACAACCAATTATAAAGAAATGTCTTTATTCAGCGATTACTTCAAATTTGATATCCACCTTAATGTCTTTATAAATGTTAACTTTTGCAGCATAGGTGCCGAGTTCTTTTACGCTTTCTCCGTCCACCACAATTTTTTTGCGGTCGATATCGTAGTTGAACTGTTCTTTAATAGCATCGGCAATCTGAATTGCATTAACCGAGCCGAAGATTTTTCCTGAAGTTCCGGCTTTAGCACCCACTTTAACCACAATGTTTTCCAGTGCTTTGGCCAGGGTTTCGGATTCTTTGCGTATTTTTTCTTCTTTAAAAGTTCTTTGTTTCATCAATTCAGTATGTTCTTTTTCGGAAGAAGGTGTCAGCATGATAGCAATACCTTTAGGGATCAAGTAATTGCGGGCGTACCCGTTTTTTACTTTCACTATTTCGTTGGCGTAACCCAGGTTGGTTACATCTTGTTTTAAAATAACTTTCATAGTTGTTCCTCCTTATTTTAATAAATCTGCCACATAGGGTAATAACGCCAGATGACGGGCTCTTTTTATTGCTTTAGCCAGTTTGCGCTGATATTTTAAGGAAGTTCCGGTCAGTCGGCGGGGTAATATTTTACCTTGCTCGTTGATGAATTTCAATAAGAAATCTGCGTCTTTATAGTCGATGAATTTTATGCCGTGTTTTTTGAAACGGCAATATTTTTTCTTTTTAACATCTACGTTAATCGGAGTTAAATATCTGATTTCGCTGTCGGATTGTGCCATGTTTTTAATGTTTTTGGTTTTACAATTGAATTAAGCTTTTTCGGTATTTTGCTTTTCAGCACGTTTTCTTTCCCTGTAAGCAACAGCATGTTTGTCGAGGGAGATGGTAAGAAAGCGCAGGAGCCTTTCGTCGCGTTTGTAGGCAATTTCCAGGTCAGCAATAATGTTTGGTTCAGCCATAAACTCGATGAGTTGGTAAAACCCTGAAGATTTTTTTTGGATGGGGTAGGCCAGTTTGCGCAATCCCCAACTTTCCGATACCACGATTTCAGCTTTTTTTTCTGAAAGGAAATCATGATACTTTTTTACCGCTTCCTTTACCTGATCTTCAGATAAAACGGGAGTTAAAATGAAAACGGTTTCATAATGTTTTGTCATTTCCTTAGTTGTTTAATAATTAATAATTTTGATTTTCCCAATTTTGGGAGTGCAAAAGTATAAATAATAATGATAACAGCAAAATGAAATCATATATTATTTTCAATTTTCAAAATGCACATCCGGCATTTTATGTATTTTTGCAGATTATTTTGTAATGTTATTGATGTATGGCAAATTTTTTAAAACTATTCTTAGGCACAAAATCCGACCGTGATATAAAAAACTTACAACCTATACTGCAAAAGTGTTTGGAAGTTTATCCCGCTATTTCTCAATTGTCAAACGATGGCCTCAGAGCTAAAACCCGTGAGTTTCGCGAACGCATTTTCGAGTATGTCCGCGAAGATGAAGAGCAGATGGCTGCGCTGAAGGAAAAAGCCGAAAACGATGAAACGGTGTCTATTGATGATAAAGAAGAGATTTATCTGGAAATCGACCGGATGGAAAAAATGGTTTATGAGAAAACCCAGGAAATTCTTAATGATATTCTACCGGAAGCTTTTGCAGTAGTAAAAGAAACTGCCAAAAGGTTTACCGACCACGAAAAAGTGGAAGTTACGGCTACGCCTATGGATGGTGATCTGGCCGCCAGATTCGAAAGCATCAATATTGTCGGGGATAAGGCTTATTATGACTCGGCCTGGATGGCGGGAGGAACCAAAATAAAATGGGATATGGTGCATTATGATGTGCAGCTTATCGGCGGCATAGTGCTGCATCAGGGAAAAATATCGGAAATGGCTACCGGTGAAGGAAAAACGCTGGTGGCAACCCTGCCGGTTTATCTTAATGCCTTACCAGGAAAAGGCGTACATATTGTTACGGTGAACGACTACCTCGCACGCCGCGACTCCGAATGGATGGGGATGTTATTTTTGTTTCACGGACTTACTGTTGATTGTATCGATAAACACGAACCCAACTCCGAATCGCGTAAAAATGCCTATTTAGCCGATATCACTTACGGAACCAATAATGAGTTTGGGTTTGACTACCTCAGGGATAATATGACCCGCTCGCCCGAAGAACTGGTGCAGCGCAAACATAATTACGCCATCGTGGATGAGGTGGACTCGGTGTTGATTGATGACGCCCGTACGCCGCTTATTATTTCAGGTCCAACGCCTAAAGGCGAAAACCAGCTTTTTGAAAATTTCCGGCCTAATGTCCAGAAGATTTATAATGCACAAAAAAATCTTGTAACCAATATGCTGGCAGAAGCTAAAAAACTTCTCTCGCAGGAACCCCTGAGCTCTGAAAACGAAAAACAGGGCGGTGTGTTGTTGCTGCGTGCCCATCATGGGTTGCCGAAAAATAAAGCCCTGATAAAATTCTTCAGCGAACCGGGTATGCGTGCCCTGATGCAGAAAACCGAGAATTTTTATATGCAGGAGCAAAGCAAAAATATGCACATCATTGACGATGAACTGTTTTTTGTTATTGACGAAAAAAATAATTCAGTGGACCTTACCGAAAAAGGTATCGACCTGATAACCTCTGGCACCGATGATGCACGTTTTTTTATTTTGCCCGATATAGGTAATGAAATTGCCGAACTGGAAAAACAAAACCTGTCGGACAATGAACGCTTGGTGCGGAAAAATGAAATGCTGCAGGAGTATGAAGTCAAATCAGAACGGGTACATACGGTAACGCAGCTTCTCAAAGCCTATTCGCTGTTCGAAATAGATGTGGATTATGTTATTATTGATAACAAAATAAAAATTGTTGATGAACAAACCGGTCGTATTATGGAAGGCCGGCGCTGGTCCGACGGACTACATCAGGCCGTGGAAGCCAAAGAAAATGTAAAAATTGAGGCGGCTACCCAAACCTATGCAACCATCACCCTGCAGAACTATTTCCGTATGTACAAGAAGCTGGCGGGTATGACCGGTACTGCCGAAACCGAAGCCGGTGAATTCTGGAATATTTACAAACTCGACGTGGTAGTAATCCCTACTAATAAGCCTATAATCCGTAAGGATTTCCAGGATCTGGTGTACAAAACAAAACGTGAAAAATATAATGCCGTTATTGCGGAAATCGTTGATTTGGTTGAACATGGACGTCCGGTGCTGGTAGGTACTACTTCGGTGGAAATCTCGGAACTGCTCAGCAAAATGCTTAATCTGCGCAAAATCAGGCATAATGTACTCAACGCCAAGTTGCATCAGAAAGAAGCCGATATCGTTGCCGAAGCAGGGCAGACAGGAACTGTTACCATTGCTACCAATATGGCCGGTCGTGGTACCGACATCAAACTGGGGCCCGGAGTAAGGGAAGCCGGAGGTCTGGCCATTATTGGCACCGAACGTCATGAGTCGCGCCGCGTGGACCGCCAGTTGCGAGGCAGAGCCGGACGCCAGGGCGACCCGGGAACTTCACAGTTTTTTGTTTCGCTCGAAGACGACCTGATGCGCCTTTTCGGATCCGAACGTATTGCCCGCGTGATGGACACCCTGGGCTTGAAAGAAGGAGAAGTTATCCAGCACAGGATGATTACAAAATCAATAGAACGCGCCCAGATAAAAGTGGAGGAAAACAATTTCGGCATACGTAAACGACTGCTGGAATACGACGATGTCATGAACAAACAGCGCGAGGTTATCTATCTGAAACGGCGCCACGGATTATATGGCGACCGCCTGGCCGTTGATATAGCGGATATGTTTTATGATGTTTCCCAGCGTATTGTGCTGGAACATCAGCAGGAACGCGATTTTGAAAACTTTAAACTCGACCTGCTCCGCAACTTTGGTGTGGAATCGCCCTTTACTGAAAAAGAGTTTTTTGGAAGCAACGAAGAAATACTCACCGATAAGCTCTTTGAATTGGGTTATAGTGGATACCGCAAAAAAGCGGAGCTAATAGCCACGCAGTCCTATCCGATAATTAAGGATGTTTACGAAAACAATCCCAAGCGCTACGAAAACATTGCTATCCCCATCACCGACGGGAGCAAGACGCTGCAGGTGGTTGCCAACCTCCGCCGTTCCTACGAAAATAAAGGAAAAGATGTTATCCTGGCCATCGAAAAGGGTATTTCTCTAGCCCTTATTGATGATGCATGGAAAGAACACCTGCGCGAAATGGACGACCTGAAACAATCCGTTCAGAATGCCACCTATGAGCAGAAAGACCCCTTACTGATCTATAAAAAAGAATCGCACCAACTGTTTGACACCATGTGGCAGAAGATTAGCAAGGATATCGTTTCTTTCCTGCTGAAAGGTGATTTGCCGTTCCGGAATCCTGAAAATATCCAGGAAGCCCGTCAGAGCAAGACCGATATGAGTAATCTGAAAGCCGGACGCGACGAAGGTATGGAACAAGCCAGAAATCAAAGGACTTCGGAGGTGCAAAGGACAGAACCAGTGAAAGCTGAGAAAAAAGTGGGAAGAAACGATCTCTGCCCTTGCGGAAGCGGAAAAAAATATAAAAACTGTCACGGCTTAGGACAATAGGAGCGAATTGTTGAAAAACAGTATTTTAGGACAGTAGGGTGTGGAAAATTGAAAAGACCAAAATTTGCAGATTATTTTAAATCTCATAATTTTATCCAGAAATATTTTATTAAAATCCGATGCAAAAATATATTGTGGTAACAGGGGCTGCAGGCTTCATTGGCAGTTGTATGGTCTCGAAACTAAATAACAAAGGCATTAAAGACCTTGTTATTGTTGATGATTTTCATAAAGGTTACAAATTAGACAATATCAACGGGAAAGCTTATGTTAAGCATATCCAGCGGGAAGTGTTTTTTGACTGGTTTCGCGAAAACCATCAGGAAGTTGAGTTCGTTTTTCATCTTGGCGCCCGTACCGACACTGCCGAATTTGATAGATCCATTTTTGACACCCTCAACCTGAACTACAGCAAAACCATGTGGTCGTTATGTACGGAATATGAGGTGCCCCTGCTGTATGCCTCTTCAGCAGCCACCTACGGCATGGGCGAATATGGCTATTTTGATGATGAAAGTCTCATCCCCCTGCTGAAACCTCTTAACCCTTACGGTGAATCAAAAAATGAATTCGACAAATGGGTGATCACCCAAAAAAATACTCCGCCTTTCTGGGTTGGCCTGAAGTTTTTCAATGTTTATGGACCCAACGAATACCATAAGAATCGTATGGCTTCGGTGGTATTTCATGCTTACAACCAGATAAATGAAACGGGCACAATGCAGCTCTTTCGTTCGCATAACCCCAATTTTGCCGACGGTAAACAGATGCGGGATTTTATTTACGTGAAAGATGTTGTTAAAGTATGTATGTTTTTCTATCTCACACAAAAAAAATCAGGCATTTACAATCTTGGCACCGGCGAGGCCCGTACTTTTTGGGATTTGGTTACCAATACTTTCAAATCTATGCGGCTGACTCCCCACGTGGAATTTGTCGATACTCCTGTTGATATCCGCGATAAATACCAGTATTTTACTGAAGCAAAAATCAACAAGCTGACAGCTGCCGGCTACGACCTGGGATTTACTTCGCTGGAAGAAGGTATTGAAGATTATGTGCAGTCGTATTTGCTTCATAAGCAATATTATTAATAGCCCAAAGACTTAATTAGATTTAATCTAAAGTACACAATAACTGTAGGCGGCATTTTTCTGCACGCTTTGTGTATTGTGGATTATAGGATTTAAAACGAAATCATTTTAATTTGTTTAGGATTTGTGTTTATTAACGTTATATAAATTAGTAAGTTTGTAAAAAATTTCAATAAACCAAAATACAAACTTAAAGTACAATATTATGTCATGTAATTGTTCAAATACTGCGAAAATCGACCTATCTGTTTACGGGATAGAAAATGTTCAGGAAGTTTTTCATAATTTGTCATATGACGAACTGTTTGTTCACGAAACAGACGATAAGCTTGAAGGTTATGAAAAAGGCTTCCTTACCAATATGGGAGCTGTTAATGTTGATACCGGAATTTTTACCGGACGTTCACCAAAGGACAAATATATTGTCCGTGAATCGGAAAATGAAGAAAATGTGTGGTGGGCAAGCCCTGAGCGCAAAGGCTCTGACAACAAACCCATTTCGGAAGCAACCTGGGAGCATATGAAAGGTATTGCAAAGAAACAACTCAGCGGAAAAAAGCTTTATGTCAGCGATGCTTTTTGCGGTGCAAATGTCAATACACGTATCAAAATCAGGGTAATAACCGAGGTTGCCTGGGCATCACATTTTGTAAAAAATATGTTTATCAGGCCAACGGAAGAAGAATTAAAAGATTTTACCCCGGATTTTGTTGTTTATCATGCCTGTAAAGCAACTAACCCGCAATGGAAAGAACAGGGATTAAACAGTGAAGTGTTCGTTTCTTTTAACCTGAAAGAACGTATGGCTGTAATTGGCGGGACATGGTATGGCGGAGAGATCAAAAAGGGTTTTTTCTCTGTAATGAATTATTTTCTGCCATTGAAAGGAATTGCCTCTATGCATTGTTCTGCAAATATGGGGAAAGATGGTGATACGGCCATTTTCTTTGGCTTGTCGGGAACCGGAAAAACCACACTCTCTGCCGACCCTAAACGTTTTTTGATTGGCGACGATGAGCATGGCTGGGACGAAGACGGCATCTTCAACTTCGAAGGTGGCTGTTATGCAAAATGTATAAACCTCAGCAAAGAAAATGAACCGGATATTTACAATGCAATAAAAAGGGATGCCCTGCTGGAAAATCTGGTTTACGATGAAAAAACCGGTGCTATTGATTTTAAAAGTAATGCAAAAACAGAAAACACCCGTGTTTCTTACCCGATTTATTTTATAAATAATATAGTAAAACCTGTTTCAAAAGGTCCGCATCCCAAAAACATTATTTTTCTTACCGCCGATGCCTTTGGAGTGCTTCCTCCTGTGGCCAAACTCAATTACGACCAGACTATGTACCATTTTTTGAGTGGTTATACAGCTAAGGTAGCCGGTACTGAGCGCGGCATCAAAGAACCCACACCCACCTTTTCTTCTTGTTTTGGCGCTGCTTTTCTTCTGCTGCATCCTACAAAGTATGCTCAGGAACTTGCAAGGAAAATGAAAGAACATGGCTCATCAGCATATCTGGTAAATACCGGTTGGATAGAAGGCCCTTATGGTGTTGGCCGCAGGATAGATATTCCTTCAACACGTGCCATCATCGATGGAATTCTGGATGGTTCGCTTGAAAATGTGGAATACGAAGAATTACCGATTTTTGGTTTGATGATTCCGAAATCAGTAAATGGTGTAAACCCCAAGATACTGAATCCGAGAAATATCTGGGCGAATCCTGCTGACTGGGATGCTGCTGCCAAAAACCTTGGCGAGAAGTTTATCAAAAACTTCAACAGTTTTACCGATAACGACGAAGGAAAACGATTGGTAGGCGCAGGGCCGAAAATATAATAGTGTTGTTTCAAACAAAAAAGCCGCAGAAACTTCTGCGGCTTTTTTTTGATCATGCCTTCTGATATGCTGTTTATGCAATGATTATTTCCTAATTTTTACGCTGGACACAAATTTATACACTTGGGAGTATTTTGAACAGAAAAAAATGAATAAATCTCAGGCCAAATTCTGATAATATGTGGCCTGGTATTTTGATATTATTTTTTTCCATCCAAGCCTAACTGCCGTTTAATTTCTTCAATTTCTTTTTGCAGGGACGAGAGCTGTGCTTTGAGTGCCTGGTTTTCCAGTTTTAAACTTTCTACATTAACATTCAAGCTGCCATTTAGTT
>Ga0209099_1002495_pt1 | contig 16128 bp, 11 predicted proteins | sample AD_JPNHW2_MetaG_FD_184430 | JGI IMG/M metagenome (GOLD analysis project Ga0209099, IMG submission 184430) | Active sludge microbial communities of municipal wastewater-treating anaerobic digesters from Japan - AD_JPNHW2_MetaG (SPAdes) (version 2) | ecosystem: Engineered > Bioreactor > Anaerobic... | reverse complement strand
GTCAGCACACAGATCTCCTGAAAAAACCGTGGAGTGGGTGCAAAGTGCATCAAAGAGAGGATTGAAAGTAATTATTGCTGTTGCAGGAGGAGCTGCTCATCTTCCCGGGGTTGTTGCCGCTCAGACGGTATTACCGGTTCTTGGTGTTCCTGTTGAAACAAAAATTGCAGGCGGGCTCGATTCAATTCTATCCATATTGCAGATGCCCGCGGGAATTCCTGTCGCCACCATGCCGACTGGAAAATCGGGAGGAGCTAATGCTGCTTTATTTGCAATCAGCATACTCGCGGTCAGTGACAGTACTCTTACAGAAAAACTGATCTCTTACCGGAAAAAGATGGAGACAAAAATCAGCGAGAAAAATAAGAGTATTAAAGAGATGGGATTGATGAATTATATAGATAAATTAGAAGGTAAAAAATGATAGAACATAATGCAGGAATTCCGAAAGAGAGAATTATTATTCTCGATTTCGGTTCACAATATACACAGCTCATTGCTAGAAAGATACGAGAACTGAAAGTGTACGCGGAAATTATGCCTTTTCACACACCTGTGGAAGCTATAAAAAAGGAGAATCCTTCGGCCATTATTCTTTCAGGAGGGCCTTCATCCATTGATGAAAAAGGCGCACCGCAGGTCTCTGATGAAATATTCAAACTCGGAGTTCCAGTCCTCGGTATCTGCTACGGCCTGTATCTTGTTGTGCATGCATACAATGGGAAGAGCGCAGGAGCAAGCTCGAGAGAGTACGGCCGCGCTTTTATCACACTGAAAGAGAAATCCGAACTGTTTAAAGGGTTTAGTAAAAAAGAACAGGTCTGGATGAGCCATGGTGATAAGGTTGTTACCATGCCTGAAGGATTCAAAGTTATTGCTTCATCGGAAAATGCCGAGATCGCCGCTATAGAGAATAAAGAGAAGAAAGTATATGGCGTACAGTTCCATCCTGAAGTTTATCACACAACCAGCGGCACCAGGTTTTTAAGCAATTTTGTTTTCGGGATATGTAAACTTAAACCTACATGGACCATGGATTCATTTATCGAGTCGTCAGTTGCGGCTATCAGAAAAGATGTAGGTGACGGCACAGTCCTTCTGGGACTTTCAGGGGGGGTCGATTCTTCTGTCACCGCGGAGCTTCTCCACAAAGCAATAGGAAACAAACTATATTGTGTATTCGTTAACAATGGAGTGCTTCGAAAAGATGAGGCAAAAAAAGTTGTTGAGAGATACCAGAAGAATATGAAGCTCAATCTTATTTATGTTGATGCCTCGAAAAGATTTCTTGATAAACTTAAAGGTGTAGAAGACCCGGAGAAGAAGAGAAAAATTATCGGTAAGGAATTTGTTTCTGTGTTTATGGAAGAAGCAAAGAAAATCGGCAAGTTTGATTTTCTCGCGCAAGGTACTCTTTATCCGGATGTAATTGAGTCTGTTTCGACAAAAGGGCCTTCTGATACAATAAAGAGTCATCATAACAGGGTTCCGGAGATTCTCAAACTGATTAAGTCAGGCAAGGTAGTTGAACCGCTGAAAGAATTGTTTAAAGATGAAGTCCGGGAACTTGGAGTTAAACTCGGAATGGCGGAGGAGCTTATTCACAGGCATCCGTTCCCCGGTCCGGGGCTTGCCATACGTATTGTCGGAGATGTAACTCCTGAAAGAATTGCAACACTGCAGCATGCGGATGATATTCTTCTACAGGAAATAAGAGATGCGGGACTCTATAACTCGCTCTGGCAGATATTCGCTGTTTTTCTTCCTGTAAAATCAGTGGGAGTTATGGGTGATAAAAGAACATACGAAAATGTTATCGCGATACGCGGAGTTACCTCGGTTGATGCAATGACGGCAGACTGGGCTTATCTACCTGAAGGTTTGCTCAGAAAAATTTCAAACAGGATTATAAATGAGGTTAAAGGGATAAACAGGGTTGTTTACGATATTTCGTCTAAGCCGCCTTCCACAATTGAGTGGGAATAAGATTTTTTCATCCTATAGTACCCAAGCCCATCCGGCTTAGGTTCCTTTTTCTGTGCAAATAACATCGCTAGTTGTGAATGCGTAAATATCACCTGTTTATAATTTTATTTTAAACAGGTCGTATTATCAAGGAAGATATATTTAGTATCTCCCTTGATAATATTAAATCTGTCTTTTTCATACCTGCAAGTTATATTAAAACTTTTCTTTAGTTATTCGTAAAAACATTATCAACAAGACAAGTGTTTATGTTTTCAAAGTATCTTTCTATGGCTTTATTCTCCGGAATCTTATCTTACCTAAATAAGGCAGTATATATATCCTGGTGCAATGACGTAACTTGAGCAGATGCAGTGAATTATACCCTCTAGTTACTCTTTGAATTCTTTAGTAATTCGTATCGATTTTAATATTCGGATTAACTCAATATCTCAATATCAATTAATCTTGTTTTACGCTAACTTTCTTACCAAAATTTTGATAATTATATCCCATGCTTTCTGTTACAAAACTGCGTGCCCGAACGATTGATTTAGGATCAAGATCCTTAGATTCATCTCCTAATTTGAAAGACATTTTTTTCATCTTTTTCATTGCTTTGAGAAGATCAGGGGATACTCCATATATAATAGAACTATAAGTACTGGTAACGCCGCCAAGCCGTTTTTGTCCGCCGTAGGAATCCAGCTTGAACTGTTTATCATCTACTGTAACAAATCCATCAGGGGTGTACTTCCCATAATCTTTTTTACGGTAGAAACTTATCTGATATGAAGCCAGCATTGTGTCATTACCTAGCAGTTTTTCTTTGAGTACCATATTGAGCTGTTCATAATTCGTATAACTATCTGAGCCGGACAAATCAACATATATGTTGTAAAAATTACTATAATAAGGATTAGGAGGAGCTTCATTAAGCCTGTAAACTATTTTATACATACCGCTTCCGTCATCTAATTGGGAATCAACAGTTGAATAACCATACGGTATAGATAAAGATCCGGAAGCACATCCCAGACAAACTGTCAGAACTGCGAGAATAAAAATATGTATTTTCTTCATAATATCTACCCTCCCCTAATTTTATAATAAAAATAGCACTATATTATACAACATGTCAATAATATTATTCTAACCATTTTTCGTGTTTATCCATTATTATTTAATGTTAATAGTATTTTATCAGTGGCTGCTTCATATGCAGCATTCTGTAATTCCTGTTAAAGTGAGATTAAATGAAGGTATCTCATACTGCTAATTCAATCAGAAAATTTGCTCTGTATTTCATTCGATCCCCGGTAATTGGCCAGCTTTTTTTAATAACATCATATTATTTGCCGGCAGGTAAACTGTATGTATACACTAAATTCGGATGTCACAAAATCGGAACGACAGGAACCTGCAAATATACTTTTGGGGTAACCTAATATTTTTTTCTTTTTTACACTTAAATATATGTTTAGGAATTATTAATTAATTATTTTGTTATTAACTGCATTGATAATACGATTATAATGATCTTTGCTTACTTTTATTTATTTTATGATTAGATTTGTAAGGAGGTAAAAAATATTAATCCGGATAAATTATTTTAAAAGAAATTTTCTCAAATATTTTTTTAATTCGAAATATTATTATACATATAGTGATATGATTCACTTTTATAAAATACTATTTAATAATCGTGTATTTTAATATAATTTAATAAAAATAAAATGCACATCCGGCAAGCGGCATGGGATTAAATAAAAAAGATTAAGGAAGGAGATCAGAATGGAAAAACTAATTATAAGGTTCATTATTTTTTCTGTTATTCTTGCAGCAGGTTGTTCTTCTGTACCCGAATTAAAAAAATCGGATATAAATCAATTAACAGATAAAAAATTTTACCTTAGCGATGTTAAAGCTGTAGTGGTCGAACATTATTTAGCTTCTAAGCGAGAAGTGGTTTTTGATCCATCTTTGCCAAAAGAAATTGTTAGTAAAATACCGATAGGACCAATTGTCAAAGTACTTTCTGATGAATTTAAAATCGAAGGGGATTTTTCTGAATTTAAAAGCAAAGCACTTGAGACTGATGGAAGCTGGATATCCGGTAAAAAAAATGTTAATACAATATCGATCATGTATGAATTCCATCCATATGTTTCAGACGATGGAGTTAAATTTTTCTCTTACCATTACTGTTCAATAAGAACTGCATCAGGGGCTTCGAAATATTTCCGTGTGAAATCTCATGAGGAAGTAACCCATAGCCAAGAAGCTTTTGATCCGCGTAAGGTGGCCAATAAGCAAGGGATAAAAGTTGAGGATGCTTTAAAAATGATGTTAATAGAAGATATAAAAAATATGCCTTATACTCTGGCGACAGCTTTAAAGAACAGCAGAGAATAAATATTTGAATGCGTAAAAATCAATTAAGCGAGTTGGTGTAGGTGTAAAAAAATTTTTTTCGATTGAATAAATTTAAGATAGTTAGCAGCTGAGCAGGTAACGGGAAAGATTAAGTAAACACGGCCTGGCACTGTACTACAGCCTGGCCGTTAAAGTAAATGTATGTTGAGGTTCTTTGATAAGCAAAACTACACTTACAAAGACTGGAGCATTATATAGCGATGGTCAGATAACCATGCAGACGGTCCGGCAGCATGGTTATTGAAAATCAGCTTGTAGCGAAAGAGAAGTTCTATCAGCCAACCATCTTCTCCGCCATTTTAACTGCTTCAGCAATAGCCTTCTCCAGATTAGCCGCATCCTTACCTCCGGCCTGAGCCATATCCTTTCTTCCGCCCCCGCCTCCGCCGACAATACCTGCTGTTTCTTTAACAAGTTTTCCGCAGTCGATACCTTTTTCGACAGCCTTATTTGTAGCTGCATAAAGAAGCATTGCTTTTCCAGCAACATCAGAGCCGAAGCATACAACTGAATTCTGAACCCTTTCTCTTATTGAATCGGAAAGGGCACGGAGAGATTCAACTTCCATATCTTCGAAAACTTTTGAGATGATTTTAACTCCATTTACTTCTTTTCCTGAAGCAATTATCCCTTCAATATCTGATGTTATAGATGACTTTTTCATCTTATCGATCTCTTTCTCAAGAGTTTTGCTTTTTGTTACTATTTCATCAACTTTTTTTACGAGTCCCGATTCCGGTATATTAATTGTGTCTGTTAAAACGGAAACTATTTTGTTCTGTTCATTAAATCTGTCGAGTAGCCCTTTAAGTGTAACAGCTTCAATTCGCCTGATCCCTGCACCGGGTGAACTTTCTTTAAGAATTTTGAAGAGCCCGATTTTACCTGTGTTAGAAACGTGTGTACCTCCGCATAGTTCCATGCTGAAACCGGGGACTTCGAGTACGCGTACAGTCTCCTCGTACTTCTCATCGAATACAGCCATTGCCCCTTTTTTTACAGCATCGTTGATGTTCATTATCTCAGTTGTTACATTGATATTTTTCCAGATAACTTCATTAACGAGATTTTCGATCTGGATAATTTCATCATCACTGAGTGAATTGAAGTGTGAAAAATCGAAACGGAGTTTTTCCGGATCAACAACTGACCCTGCCTGCTTGACGTGGCTGCCGAGTGTCTTTCTAAGCGCAGCCTGCAGAAGGTGTGTAGCTGTATGGTTTGCCCGTATGAGGTTCCGGTTTATTATATCTATTTTTGTTTCTACTTTATCTCCTGTTTTGAATGTTCCGGAGGAAACTGTTCCAATGTGGATGATTGTTTTATTATGCTTTTTAGTATCCTCAACAGTAAAGACCGAATTGCCGCAGATGATCACACCCTTATCTCCGGCCTGCCCGCCTGATTCCCCGTAAAACGGAGTGCGGTCAAGAACGATAAGCCCGCGGTCTCCTTCAGTTATAGATTCACTTTTTTTTGTCTCTTTGTAGAGCGAGAGTATTTTACCGTCAGCATTTTCATGCTCGTATCCGAGGAATTCAGTGTTGCCGCAGCTTGAAATAATTTCGTCGTAAACTGCATCGAGGCCAAGATCGCTTCCTTTCCAGCTTTGTTTGCCGCGTTCTCTCTGCTTTGACATTTCTGTGTTAAATTCTTCAGTATCGACAGAGAGTCCCTGTTCGATTGCCATCTCTGTTGTCATTTCAAGAGGAAATCCGAATGTATCATAAAGAACAAATGCATCATTGCCGGATATAGTTTTCTTTCCGCTTTTCTTAACGGATTTTACTATCTCATCGAGTCTGTCCATACCGTTTTCGATTGTTTCAAGAAATCTTTTTTCTTCAGATTCGATTACATTTTTCACGTTTGATGCGCTGCCGATAATTTCAGGATAGAATTCGCCCATGAGGTCAACGATCGGGTCAACAACTTTGTATACGAACGGCTCCTTCAGTCCGAGGAACCTGCTGTAACGCAGTGCGCGCCGGAGTATCCGTCGGAGAACGTATCCCCTTCCGTCATTTGATGGATATATCCCGTCGGACATTGCGAAAGTGAGGGTTCTTGCATGTTCAACTATTACTTTAATGGGGAGAGTGTTGTTCCCCTCATATTTTTTCCCTGATTCGCGGCTGACAAATTCTATAAGAGATTTCAACTCATCTGTTTCAAAGACAGAGTCTACTCCCTGAACAAGTGTTGTCAGTCTTTCAAGCCCCATTCCCGTATCAATTCCTGTCCGGGGGAGGGGGTTCAGTGCGCCGGACTCATCCTGATTGAACTGGTTGAATACAAGGTTCCAGTATTCAAGATACCTGTCACATTCGCATCCCGGTTTGCAGTCCGCTGACCCGCATCCGAATTCTTCACCTCTATCAAAGTAGAGCTCTGAACATGGACCGCAGGCGCCGGTCAGCCCTGCAGGGCCCCAAAAGTTATCTTTTTTCCCGAGCCTTACTATTCTTTCAGCAGGTATGCCGATTCTTTTGCTCCATATATCGTAAGCTTCGTTGTCATCTTCGTAAATTGTAATCCAGAGTTTTTCTTTCGGGAATCCTATAATATTTGTTGAATAATCCCAGGCGAATTCTATTGCTTCAGCCTTGAAGTAATCTCCGAATGAAAAGTTCCCCAGCATCTCGAAAAGTGTCAGGTGGCGCTTTGTCCGTCCTACCTGTTCAAGGTCGCTTGTGCGGAGACATTTCTGTATAGATGCAGCGCGGGTATATTCAAGGTCAACTGTACCGGCAAACATCGGTTTGAACTGTACCATCCCGGCAGTGGTGAATAACAGAGTAGGATCATCTTTGGGCATGAGTGAACTTGACGGTACGATTCTGTGGCCGTTTTCTCTGAAAAAATCTATGAACGATCTGCGTAAATCTCTGGCTTTATGCATGAAATTACCTTTATAATATTTATTAAATGCTAAACATTCCTGCCGTAGTATTTTGTGCTGCATGCAGGGAATAGGGGTGAAGAAATTAAACCACCATACTCCTATTCCGGCGCACTCGTAGCGCGCATTACAATATATGTATTCTTTCAGGAATATACGGTTTTTTTTCAAGAATTATTTGTTTTAAAATGTTTGAATGAAGTTCTGGAAGGTTTAAATATTAAACAGGGATTAAGGCATGCGGCTTCTTAATCCCTGTTTACAAATATATATAAAAAATTTTATCCTGCGAGTTTTGTACTTCTTCTCCAGATATTCAGCATGTCTGCCTGTTTTACCATTTCATCTCTAAAGTCAGGATGAGCGATTTCGATCAGGGCTTCAGCGCGCTGCCATGTTGATTTACCTTTCATCTGCGCACAGCCGAATTCTGTAATTACGTAATGAGTTATAGATCTCGGGCATGTAACTATTGTGCCTGATGAAAATGTTGGTACTATTCTTGAGTGTACTTTACCTTCTTTGTCCTTATAAGTCGAACTTATGCATATAAGGCCTTTACCACCGCGGGAATTGAATGCACCGAGAATAAAATCGAGCTGTCCGCCTGTACCGGAGATCTGCCTTGATCCGTTTGATTCAGAAGCTACCTGTGAGAATAGATCGACTTCAAGTGCGTTATTGATAGCTACAACTTTATCGTTAAGGCCGATTATTCGCGGATCATTGGTATAGTTTACAGGGTATGATGCACATACGGGATTATTATCCATGAAATCGTAAAGTTTGTTTGATCCCATCGCAAAAGTATAAACCATTTTTCCTTTATCGATATTTTTTTTCTTTCCTGTAATTCTTCCGGCTTCATACATTTCGACATATGAGTCAGCAAGCATTTCAGTGTGAACGCCTATATCTTTCAAATCACTTTGTGCTATCATCGATCCTACAACATTAGGGAGCCCGCCGATACCAAGCTGGATTGTGGACCCGTCTTCAATAAGTTCCATGACATATTTTGCGATACCTTTGTCTGTTTCAGTTACAGGAGCTGAAGGGAGCTGAATCAGCGGACAGTTACTCCCTTCAACAATCATATCCACTTCAGATATATGAATTCCCTCGGAAGCTCCGCCAAGGCAGCGGGGAATGCTTGTGTTAACTTCAACGATTACTTTTGACGCTTTCTGGCAGTAAGCGTAACCGATAGAATTGGATGTTGAAAAATTAAAGAATCCTTTTTCATCCATGGATGTTACCTGAATAAAGACCACATCGACTTTGTTATATTTTGCGACAATATCAGGACCCTGATGATAAGTAAAAGGGATATAGTTTGCAAGTCCCTGTTCAGAATATTTTCTGCCTAAACCTGAAAAATGCCAATCGTCCCATGTAAATACAGATCTGTTAGGATCGACCTCCACACATTTTAAAGGTTTGGCTCTTGTTGTTGTTACAATAATAATATCTTTCAGTTCGTTTTTTCTTGCAGCAAGTGCGTTATCCATGGCTTCAACGTTCTGAACAAATTCACCCATGAATACTACATCACCGGATTTCACAATCTTCGCCGCTGCATCGGCTGTTTTTAATTTTTCCTGATACTGATTGCTCCACATATTTGACATTTTATTCCTCCTTTATCTCAATCAATTATTTTTGTTTTTTTTTGATTCAGTGCTCCCGGTGTTTATAATGCCAGGAGCACTTCAAAATTATTTTAATTTAAAAAGAGGTGTTCTTTTTTCTATAAAAGCATTCATTCCCTCTTTCTGATCCTCTGTGGCAAAGCACAGTGCGAAAATCTGGTTCTCAAAAGCAATAGCAGTATTCATGTCTGTTTCAATACCCGTGTCTATTGCCATCTTCGAATACCTTACTGCAATCTGGGCTTTTGATGCAATTTTAGCTGCCATATCCAATGCCGCATCTATCAGTTCCTCAAATGGAACGACTTTGTTAACCAGACCGATTTTCTGAGCTTCACATGCAGAGATGTAGTCACCTGTATAGATCAGCTCTTTAGCTTTAGCTATACCGACGAGTCTTGGAAGGCGTACACATCCTGAATACCCGGGAGTGATTCCAAGGCTTACTTCAGGCTGGCCGAACTTCGCGTTTTCACTGGCAATTCTTAAATCGCACGCCATGGCAAGTTCGCATCCGCCGCCGAGTGCAAAACCATTTACTGCCGCTATTGTAGGAATTTTCATATGATCAATTTTTTTAAATACTGAAGAACCGAGTTCACCCCACGCACGTCCCTCTTCACTGTAATAATCTTTCATTGCGCTTATGTCTGCACCTGCGACAAAAGATTTTCCATCGCCCGTAATGATTAGTACATAAACTTCAGAATCTTCAGAGACCATATCAATTGCCTTGCCAAGCTCGATAAGTACCATGGCATTCAGGGCATTAAGCGATTTAGGTCTTGAAATGGTGAGGATTCCCACATGGCCTTCTTTGCGGTATTTGAGAGTTTCAAATTCATGTTCTGTTTTCATAATTTTAATCCTTAAAAAGTAATAAGATTCTGATACTATAAATGAAATACATCTTTTACTGAAAAATTGCAATAGCCTTAGAATCTATTGATTTGTGGTCGTATTAATTATTTTTTTGTGGTAGTGTGTGGTTTTAATATTTGGAAAGTTTTCAGCTCTTGTTTAGTTTGCGTATCTGCCCGGCAGTATCGGCCACGTCTTGTAAAAAAAACTGATTATTCGTATCTTTTAATAATTTTTTCTCCATACCCACACATGCAAGTCAAGGCTGTGCCTCTCCTGCGCACGTAAACACTTCTTCGGCTGGTCTTGAAACTTATCCTGCATAATGAATACGAATCTAAAGCATAACCACGTTGCTTTCACAATTCCTGAGACAGTTTCACATATGTTCATTTAACCGGTAGACGGGAAGTCTGCCCCGATTGTTTGAAATATATGATTAAAGATACGGTATATTCATTTCGTGCCGTTAACGCTATTAAAAGGTTTTTTAAAACTCATGTTATAATTTACAGGGTCGAAGCCAATTTGCACGTCCTGTGCGGCTCGGCATTAGGGCATCCACGCCCGTCATATTATAAGTTCAATATCAAACAGATTATATCGCCTTGAAAAATTTCAAATTTTTTATGAGATATAAAGGTCTTGACTTATTTTTTGGATGAGTGTTAGTATAACAATCATAGGGAAAGCTGTTTTTTTAACATCAGCACCAAGTAAACAAAATTTAATTTAAACAGAGTGTATTGAAAAATTATTGTCAAGAAAAATTCAATCTGTCCCTTTAGCATCTGGGTTTTGAGTTGAAACTCTCTTTTTATTATCTAAGTTTTCTTTATAAAATAACTTATTTATTTTTTATTTCTAAATTATGAAAAAATTAACTATTATAAACTCAATAATAATAATAATAATAATGATGATTTCATTATCATCAATTCAGCCGCTTAATGCCGCAATATTTACTGATATAAATGGAACATATATTGATCTTGGCAAAGAAAAATCCGTTTACGGCGGAGGACTTACATTTTTATGGGATATGCCGGATTTTTTCGACAGCAAAAATGTACTATTCTACATAAACTCAACCTTTGCCTATAGCAATGAAAATAAAAATGAACCAGCCGAAACTGTACGGACATATGTTCCCACGTCCGCCGGTTTCGAACTGCGGTTCCAGATTCTGCAGATACCTCTGTATATTACTGGTTCAGCCGGAGCAGGTGTTTCCTATTTCAAAAAAGAGGGTCCTGCATATTACGGCCCGTATATGGATCCCTCAAAAACTCTGATAGATACTGCTTTTGGTCCTTACGCAGATGTCATGCTTGGATTGAATTATGTAATGTCCCAGCACACCGCTTTTTTTGTAAAGAGCGGTTACCAGAGATCATTCTATGATGAAGAAAACATTGAAACACCCGCAGGATTCCAGTTCGCTACCGGTGTGAGAATTGCAATAACCGAAAGCTACACCAATTTCGGTGGGATTGGTGACGAGTATGAAGATTCAGAAACAGCAAATTACCAAATCAAAAAAACAAACAGCAGACCCAAAAAGGTTACCATTACAGGTTTCACTCCGGGTGTAATAATCCCGCTTGGAAATTTCAGAGATATGGCTAAGACCGGCTATGGCGGAATGATCAACTTCACAAGGAGAAATCTTTTCATCAAAAGATTTGAAGCCGGCATCGATACAGGATTTTACTATGCATCGGGGAAAGACCTTATTGACGAAGGAAAACCGAATTACGATAGATTTTTGATAGTTCCGCTTCTTGCTCACACAGGATACAAGGTGTGGTTTAAAAACGGTTTTTCTTTTATCCCGACTGTATCGCTGGGAGCCGCTTATTTCAACTCAAAATATATGAATTTTGATAAAGCAACTCTGAAAAAAACTGATGTAAATGACAATTTTATCGATCCCATGGTCAAGATCGGAATCGGCGTGGAGTACCTGGTAACAGAACCGTTTTCAATATCAATGACAGGCGGATACGGCATGTTTATTGAAAAAGACGGGCCAATGTCTTTTGCAACCGCGGGGATCGGGCTTAATTATAAATTTCAGATCAGGCCGTAACCTGCACCCTCAGTGTATAACAGAATTACCTGAAATTCAGGTAATTGTAAACAGGAGATATTTAGTGAAAAAAATATTATTTATAATAACGCTTTTCGGCTTCAGCCTTCTTTCCTGCTTTGACGGATTAAACGATGCGTATAATAAAAAGAGCGGACTTAAAATGGTACATGTCCCCGCAGGCACTTTTGATTATGACGATACCACAACAACACCAACCTGCCGAATTTATGTCTCTGCTTTTTATATGAGCTCTTGCGAAATTACCAGGGAACAGTTTAAAGAAATAATGGGGTTTGACCCAAGTGGTGTAGCTGATTCTCCTACAACTGATTGTCCGGTGGATAGGGTCAGCTGGTTTCAGGCGATTTTATTCTGCAACCGCTTAAGCATACGCGAAGACCGGGAGCCGGTGTATACAATCAATGGCAGCACAGATCCGGACGACTGGGGATCTGTACCTACTACAAATATTGATCCGACATATGCAGCATGGAATTCAGTCATATGCAATATGAATGCCGATGGATACCGTCTGCCGACCGAAATGGAATGGAGATGGGCTGCAATGGGAGCGACGAAAGACAGCAGGTCCGGTGATATTGTTGGCGAAGTCAATACCAACGGCTTTACAAAAGGCTATGCTGGTAGTATAGAATCAGTAACTATTCCTGTAAATATTGGAAATTATGTGTGGTATTACGAGAATTCAGGGCTTAATGGTACAAGCGCTGCACCACGTACATCACACCCGGTTGGAACAAAGCTTCCAAATGAACTTGGCCTCTATGACATGAGCGGCAATGTCTGGGAATGGTGCTGGGATAAAACTAATACATCTGATCTTTTTTCACCTACCGGAAATCTTATTAATTATACAGGTTTGTCAGGAACAGCATACCGAATCATTGTTGGCAGAAATGTTGATGAGAATTATGACGTCATGTTAGTACAAAATCGAACTGCTTCAAGTTCTCGCTTTGAGTATAATACTATGACATGGGTTGGTTTCCGCGTAGCGCGCAGTGCAGGCAGTAATTACTAAAACAAATTGCAGCTCTCTTAATCAGGCATTATGATAAATACCTAATACCTGTGGTTGTATTGCAACGAAGCAGTTAATAGCTATATCCTGTTCTTGGCAGACCGGAAATAGAGATGGTGCAGGAGATAAATTTAATAGTTGATTTATTAAAATTTTATTTAAAACAGGTTGTATTGAATACTCTTGGTCATGGAAGATACAGATTTCAATTTCCGTTAAGATTCAATCTGTCATTTAACACCTGGGATTTGAGTTGAAACTCTCTGTGTATTATTTCAGTTTTCTATAAAAAGAAGCCGCTTATTTAAAGCGGCTTCTTTCTGCGTGTTTCGTATATAGATGGAGTTGAAATTATCAAACAGTGTAAGTATATTTACCATCTTTTGTAAGATATTTACCTATAACCATTCTCTGAACCTGAACAGTTCCCTCGAAGATCTGCATGATTTTTGCATCTCTCATGAATTTTTCTGCAGGATATTCTTTGATATATCCGTAACCACCGAAGATCTGAACACCATCAACAGTATTCTTCATTGCGGTATCTGCTGCGTACATTTTTGCCATATTAGAGAGCATTTTGAAAGGCAGACCGTTATCCTGGCACCATGCAGCTTTCTGATAAAGAAGTCTTGAAGCTTCTGTTGTTGTTGCCATATCAGCAAGCATAAATGATATTGCCTGAAATGATGAGATCGGTTTTCCGAACTGTTTTCTTTCGTTTGCATACGCAAGTGCTGCATTAAGTGCACCTGTTGAAATCCCTGTAGCAAGCGCTGCGATAGCTGTTCTTGAATAGTCAAGAGTTTCCATCAATACAGGTGTTCCGCCGCCGTCTCCGCCGATACACATCCAGCCAGGTACTCTTACATCGTCAAATATAACTTCTGTTGTGCTTGTGCTTCTTATGCCGAGCTTGTCTTCTTTATTTCCGATTTTTACTCCCGGGAAATCACGGTCTACCATAAAGCAGCAGATTCCTTTGTTTCCGAGAGTTTTGTCTTTAGTTGCAAAAACTGAAAACTGTTTAGCGAATCCGCCGTTTGTAATAAACTGTTTAGTACCGTTAAGTATCCAGTCGTTTCCATCTTTAGTACATTTCATAGTCATTCCAAGAGCGTCAGAACCTGCACCTGGCTCAGTAAGGCAGAATGCACACATTGCTCCTTCAAGCATTCTTCCGAACCACCATTTTTTCTGTTCGTCGTTTGCTCCAACCATGATTGGATCTGTAGCAAGGAGAGAAGATGCGACTATTGTAGTAGCAATTCCTGCATCTCTCTGTCCTAATTCATCAATTACTGTGTATCTTGTGAGGTTGTCCAGTCCCTGTCCGTCATATTCGGCTGGTATACCTATATTTGTTAATCCGAGATCATGCATTTTAGCAAGAACATCCATAGGAACTTTGTCTTCTTTGTCCCACTGGCCGCAGAATGGTTTTATTTCTTTATCAGCAAATTCGGCAGTCATCTGTCTGATCATTTCCTGTTCTTCAGTCAGTCTGAAGCCCATTGAATTTATTGCCTTATTATCAACTACTGTATTCATTTTTACCCTCTTTTACTTGTTAAATTTAATTAAATTTTTGTTGTCCAGAGTGATGCCATCGCAGGTCCGGTACCAACACACATTGATGCTCCGCCGTATTTATAACCTTTTCGCTTCATCTCATAAAGCAGAGTAACTATGAGTCTTGCTCCGGTACAACCGATTGGATGTCCAAGCGCAATCCCTGATCCGTAGTGGTTTACTTTAGTCAGGTCAAGATTAAGGTTGTGATCCTGTTTAAGTTTTCTCTGACAGCCGATAAACTGAGGTGCAAAAGCTTCATTTAATTCCCAGTACTCAATATCGTCAAATTTCAGTCCGGTTCCTTCAAGACATTTGGGTATTGCTTCAGCAGGTCCGATTCCCATGATTTCTGCTTCAACGCCGTATGAACATGAATTTACAAGTTTTCCAAGTGGTTTGAGGCCCAGTTCTACAGCTTTCTTTTTAGACATTAACACAAGAGCAGCAGCACCGTCATTTATCCCTGATGCATTACCAGCTGTAACAACTCCGCCATCCGGTTTGAATGCAGGGCGTAATTTAGCCATAGATTCAACGCTAGCACCTGGAATAAAGTGTTCGTCTTTTGCGAAAATTACTGTTCCTTTTTTTGATTTGAGTTCTACAGGAACAATTTCTTCATCAAATACGCCTGTTTCAACAGCTTTTGCCGCTCTCTGGTGACTTAAAAGGGCAAGATTATCACACTCTTCGCGTGTAATCCCGTATTTTACAGCTACATTTTCTGCAGTCATTCCCATGTGACCGGGAACAAGTGAATCATATAGTGCGTCGTGAGTAAGAGCATCTACAGCTTCCATATTTCCCATTCTATAGCCGTTTCTTGCGCCAGGCAGCATATAAGGAACGCCAGACATATGCTCAACTCCAACAACAAGGGCAATTTCTGTTTTCCCGAGCATTATATTACTTGCGGCAATTTCCATTGCTCTCATACTTGATGAACAGTTCTGATTTACAACCATCGCGGAACTTCTGATCGGGAGACCGCATGCAAGCCCGACAATTCTTGCAGGTAGAGAATTCTGCATATGCTGATAAACCTGGCCCATAACAATTTCATCGATGCTCTGAGAATCTATCCCTGCGCGTTTAATAGCTTCCTTTCCTGCTGTAACAGCAAGATCTTTCGCAGTGGAATCTTTCAGGCTTCCTAAAAATTTTCCTATCGGTGTTCTACAAGCTCCAACTACTACTACTTCATTCATAAATAGCCTCCATTATCTGATTATTAAAAACGAATTGCCTCTTTAATTTTACTGAGCGGATCAATTTCGACAATTTCTGTTTTAATAATTTAAAAATCATGATATGGAGATAACTCATTTAAGGAATTATAGCAATAGCCGTCACGGATATTGTCTTGTGGTCGTATTAATTATTTTTCTGTGGTGAGAGGGAAGCCCCAAAATCAGCCGGAGGGAGATTTGGGGGAATTGGCAGTTTTACGTTAACTCTGAATGTTATTCTTCAGTCTTCTGCACCCATTTAATTGCATAAGAGAGAAGTTCATTCGAAGATGAAATATTCATCTTTTCTTTAATTCTTTCCCTGTATGTTCCTATTGTGTTTACATTAAGATTTAAGAATTCGGAGATAT
>Ga0209099_1002493_pt1 | contig 16131 bp, 13 predicted proteins | sample AD_JPNHW2_MetaG_FD_184430 | JGI IMG/M metagenome (GOLD analysis project Ga0209099, IMG submission 184430) | Active sludge microbial communities of municipal wastewater-treating anaerobic digesters from Japan - AD_JPNHW2_MetaG (SPAdes) (version 2) | ecosystem: Engineered > Bioreactor > Anaerobic... | reverse complement strand
AAAACTAACGAAGAGCTTTTAAACAAGGTAAAAAGATTATCCATTGGGCGCCTTCTATTGGCTTATGAACATACAGGAAACATTATTATGAAAGCAGAAAGAGATATAACTTACCTAGGATACCCTAGAGGATTTGAAGAAACTAAAAAAGAAATTGAGGAGGTCACTATAGATAATATAAAACAGGCCGTAGACCAATATTTAAAGCCGGAACAAATATTAACCGTGCTGCTTGCTCCTAAAGATTTTGTAGCTGATTAATTGGCCAGGGAATTTCAATGACTGAATCTAAACAAAATGGGATTAGTAAAAGCTAGAAAACAAAATCAATAAATAGTTAAAATTAAGGTATAATTTAAGAAATTACGATGAAAAACATTAAAAAAATTGTTTTACCTTTGTTTTTGAGCTGTATGCTGACTTGTGTAGTGCTTACAATTATTTCTGTTTGGAATATTTTAGCCTTGCCTATAGCTAGACTCATTGTCGGACGAATAACTGCCACCCTGTTTGTAATAGGCTTGGCTTCTTTTTTGCTTTGGATTACTACTTTAATTTTGGAGCATAGCAATCGGACTTAGAAACTTGTATACAAATGTTTACAGGCTTATAATTTAGAAAAAGCTAGTTATTTCTTTTTTGGTTTGTGTTAGAATAGGGGTATGGAATATATAGGCCTCGTCCCCAACATGTTTTTATGGTGGTATTCCCAAGGAATCAAAGAAGTTCTCGATTTTTGTTGGGCCATTCTCGTTTTTTTAAAAAATACATTCTCTGTTCCTTTAAATCTTAAAACCTTATTTGCTCCGTGGAGGAGAACTGCTAAGCCATTGGAACCAAGTCTCGTAGGTTTGAAGAACTTTATCTTAGACCAAATTGTCGCCCGTGGATTTGGTTTAGTAGTTAGATTGTTTTCTCTGATAGCGTATTTATTGCTCACATTAATTGTTATGCCAGTTCTATTGATGATTCTCATTATTTGGGTAATCTTGCCGGTCATGGGGGCAACTTTTTTAATAGCGTGGATTAAACATCTTTGGTAATGGATTTACAAAATTTAGATTGGAACGGGAATAGGTCATATATTAAAGCGGCCAGGGCTGCTCGCCTCCTTCTGCGCCCCTGGTTGCGTTTTTTGTTGATTCTTATCGTATTTTTAGGCTTTAGCCTATTTGTCTTGGCTTATCAAAATGAAGATGCCAATATATCTGCTGGGCCGATTGCTATAGCAGTAGTCCTTTTCATGATACTTAAGTTTAGCGGTAGTTATTTCAGACAGTTGGAGTTGAAAAATGTTTACAGCCAGTCTCTGAGCGACCATGCCTCCGTTTTTACGGTAACTGATTTTGAAACGGCTTTGATCTTAGGAAGCGCTGATTTAAATAATCCTGATTTAAAAAAAATATTCAGGGAACTATTAAAAACAGCCAAGGTGCGCTTTATTGCCGCTAAACTTAATCTTAGCCTCAAGGATTTAGCCGGTTTGGAAAAGAGCATATTATTTTCTAACCCGCAAGAAGGTTTAAATACCATAATGGTTACAGCCCTAACAGAAATGCAGAATAGTGGCGAAAGTTATCTTTCTCCGGCCAACCTTTTCTACGGTTTCATAGGCAACCTGACCAATAGAGAATTATTCTTAGCCCAATTAGAACTGAGTTTAGAGGATATCGCCAACCTTTGTTTTTGGAGCAATGCCAATTTTGACAAAAAAAGAAAACAGCCGACCCTAACAGACAAACTTAAAATCTCTCAAGGCGGATTGGGAAGAAATTGGGCTTTTGGCTATACGCCATACTTAGAACAATATGGGCAAGAGATTACTGACAGTCACAGATTTCAATCCGTCTCTATGGAGGGGCGGGAAGAAGTTTTAGAGAAAGTAGGTCTTATTTTAAGCCGAGATAAAAAAAATAGCTGTTTGATTGTTGGCCCCTTGGGCGGCGGCAAAAGCAGCTTGGTGACCTCATTGGCAGAAAAAATTTATTATGGCAAATCGCAAAAAGAGATAGCTTATAAAAGAGTAGTCCAGTTGAATTTGGATCAAGTTATTGCTGATACTACTGAAAAAACCAAAGAAATTTTAATTAAAATTTTTACCGAAGCGGCAAAGGCTGGGAATATTATTCTGCTCATAGAAGATATAGAAAGATTCTTTAGCAGTGATGAAATCACTAGCGATGATAATATTGCCCAAGTGTTCTCTTCTTTTTTGGTGAATCCTGATTTTAGATTAGTGGCTACAGCTACTAGCAGCGCCTATCAGACCTATATCGCTCCGAGAGTTGGCTTGGCAGCTAATTTGGAAGTGGTGCCTATGCCACCGGCCAATTTTAAGGAGACAATAAGGGTGATGGAAGATTTGGCGCCCCAATTTGAGAAAAAATATCGACTGGCTATCACCTACGGCGCCTTGATTCAAATTTATCAAGTGGCTGACAAGTTTATTAGCGTTAAGGATTTTCCAGGCAAAGCCCTTACCCTAATGGATGGAATATGTTTTGCTGCTCACAACCAGAAGAAGCAAATTTTGGACAAGAACCTTACCAATCAATTAGCCGAAGCCATTTTAAATATTCCGATTAATTCCTTTAATGCCACAGAAAAAGAAAAATTGCTGAATTTAGAAAACATTATTCATACTCGAGTGATAGGCCAAGAGGAAGCAGTGAGCGCAGTCGCCAATGCTTTAAGAAGAGCGCGCACTCAGATAAAAAATAGCGATAAACCTTTAGGCAGTTTTCTTTTTCTAGGTCCTACCGGTGTTGGTAAGACAGAACTTGCCAAAGCCTTGGCCTGGAGCTATTTTGGCAGTGAAAATAGCATGGTACGATTAGATATGAGCGAATATCAAACTCGCGAGGCGGCTAACCGTTTATTGGGACACAAGGCTACTGGCGGGGAAGAGCTGGAAGAAGGTGACTTCATCAAAGCCGTGCGGCAAACGCCTTTTTGCGTGGTACTCTTAGATGAAATAGAAAAAGCCCATTCAGACATTTTAAATTTATTCTTGCAGGTTTTAGATGAAGGTTACCTCACGGACGGCATGGGGAATAAAGTCAGTTTCAGCCAAACTATTATTATAGGCACTTCTAATGCCGGAGCTAATTTAATTCGGGAGGAAGTAATTAACAATGTGCCTCTCGAGCAAGTGAGCAACCATTTGCTGGATTACCTGCAGAAGGAAAATATTTATAGGCCAGAATTTCTTAACAGGTTTGACGGCATTATTGTCTTCAAACCATTGACCCAAGAGCAGATTCTTAAAATAGCCGACCTGACATTTAAAAAGACTCAAGCGCAAATGAAGTTGAAGGGTTATATTGTCTATCTAGGTGAAGGCGTTTTAGAATATTTGGCGCGTTTAGGCTATCAACCAGAATTAGGCGCCAGGCCCATGAACAGGGTTTTTCAAGACAAACTCGAAAGTTTATTAGCTCTTAAAATGTTGAACGGAACCTTGGTCAAAGGCGTTCCTTTCACTGTTAACTTAAAAGACCTCAATTGAATATGATTACTCAAAAGTTAGTTGATGGGAATATCACGATGCAATACAGTATTAACCCGCTTAATCGTTACCATAAATCGATAAACTTAATTCTAACTACTGTTCTTAAGATTGGCTTAATAATTTTGGTAGCGCTGATTTATTTAGGTTTGATTCTTATCGTTGCGGCCAAATTTAAGAATCTAGGAATATTTTAAGGCAATGACGCAAGAAGAAGCCTTGGCGGTTTTAAAGTGCGGCTACAATGTTTTTATTACCGGTGCTGCCGGTTCAGGCAAGACCTATCTTTTAAAGAAATATATTGATTACTTGCGGACTCATGGCGTAGGGGTAGGGGTCACAGCTTCCACAGGTATTGCGGCTACACATTTAGATGGTACCACTATTCATTCGTGGTCTGGTTTAGGAATTAAAGAGACCTTAACGGAGGATGAATTGAAAAAGTTGAGTCGCAAACCATACCTAAAAGAAAGATTCAAAAAAACGCATGTTTTAATTATTGACGAGGTCTCTATGCTCTCGCAAGAACAATTTGAGAGCTTGGATTTGATCTGCCGAAAATTAAAAAAGAATGAGGAACCATTCGGCGGTATGCAAATAATTTTGGGTGGAGATTTCTTTCAATTGCCGCCAGTAGGAAAAGAAGATTCTTTCGTATGCGAGTCCCTCCTCTGGAAAACAGCCAATTTTAAAATTTGCTATTTAGAAGGACAATACAGACATTTGGATAAAAAATTTATTTATCTTTTGGATTCAGTTCGCCAAAATCAGGTCCTTGGTCAGGCTTTAGATTTACTGAAAAAATCATTAACGGGAGAAAAAGACATTTCTCATATAACCACCAAGCTCTACACCCACAATGCCAATGTTGACGAGATTAATAACCAGGAGTTGGAAGCCATGCCAGGCAAAGCTGTTAGCTATACGATGTCTTGCTATGGCGATGAACATTTAGTCAAGAATTTAAAAAATAGTTGTTTGGCTAGCGAAGAGCTCGTTTTAAAGAAAGGGGCTTTGGTGATGTTTTTAAAAAACAATTTTGATTTGGGCTATGTGAACGGCACTATAGGAACAGTGAGCGAATGTGAACCAGGAAATAATCCGGTAGTTTTAACGAGAGACGGCCGCTATATAACAGTACCTTTGGCCAGTTGGGAGATAGAAGACGAGCTGGGCAAGAATGTTTTGGCTATGGTGCAACAGTATCCCTTACGTTTAGCTTGGGCCATGACTGTTCATAAAAGTCAGGGCATAACTTTAGATGAAGCTCTCATAGACCTTTCCCATTCTTTTACTCCAGGCATGGGTTATGTGGCTCTTTCTAGGGTACGGACTCTAGAGGGCTTACATTTATTAGGATTTAATGATATTGCCCTCAAAGTCAGTAAGAAGGCCATTAAATTAGATAAAATATTTTTTGAACAATCACAAAAGTTGCAGCAAGAAATGTTTAAAACAAATGCTTACAAAAATCGCCAAAAAGAATATATGGATTGGCTGCAAACTTTTAGCGAGGCTTGAAAAAAATAATTAAAGTGCTATCATCTCCGAGTTGTTCTTTACAAAGCTATTAGGCAATTAAGTGAGAATCACTAGGTGGCGCTTACTTAATTGCTTAGCCATAAACAAACAAGGAGGCGGGAGATGAGAACCAACAGCAATGAGTTAATAGACGACATAGAGGGACTGCTTAATTTAGTAGAAAAGAGGACTGTCGTTTGGCAAAAACTGGGAGAAAGGCATTGTCGAGTAATGTTTTGCGAAGAGGGAGGGCAGGCCGAGGGAAAAGAAAGAAAGGCAGAGACCGAGAAGGATATGCTATTTAGTATCGTTCATCAACCCACCAATGATTTGGTGATTGTTCATTGTAACGCAGAACATAAACTTGCTTTAAGGGTATGTTTAGCCCTTCTCAAGAAAGGCGCAGATGTGCGTTGTTTCGCTCATAATGACAATGAAAAGGTGAAGGACGTTATTTTTGATACGACGGCTATTAATTTCTGCCAGTTTGTGAAAAACCTGCAACAGATCGCGGACGAGCTCCGATTGACATTGTGTCTTGGCAGTCAGCCATTGAGCGACTATCGGAAGGGCCTGTTTTTCGTGCGGCTGAAAGATTTGCATGGCACCTCAAAGCTGGTGGGCGTCCTTACTCAACCTAACAATACCCTCAGGGTAACGATCCTAGACCGGTCAATAAGTTTACCCTTTCTCGTGGCCCATTTTGACGAGCGCTGCTATCATCTGATAATCAGAAGAGCGGTGCCAACTGATATGGGAAGAAAGGCAGTGACTTTATATGACTGGTATCCTTGAGAAGAAACTGGATTTTTCCAGCGCACATTTAAAAGCAGTTATCATTAGTCTTGATAGCTGCTTTTTTCTTTGTCCGAGCAACTCTAACATCTTGCCAGATTAAATTTTATATTGTATAAATTAACTATATTAGCCAAACGTTTGGCTATCAGCAGCACTGTTACAAGTGGAAAGAAAGGGGGTAAAAAAATGGGAACAAAGGAAGTAAGGCATGATGGGTTTAATCTGTCTCGAATGTCTCGGCGGGCACGCGTTCTGATTATAGACACAAGCATACTCATGTATGAAGCGCGCGCTATCGAAACTTTTCAGGACAATGTGGTAGTTTTGGGAATTCGGTCATCAGAGGAGCTAGATAAACTCAAAGAAAGCGATTCTCAAAAGAAATCGCTAGCAGCTCGCAATGCTATTCGCGTGCTTTCCGATTATGAAGCTAGGGGAAGTTTGAAAAATGGCGTCTCGACAGGAGAGGGTTTTTTAGTGGTTGATGATGATGGCGAGGACTGGGAAGACTTGCCGTCTAATATCAAGCAAAATGATACTAATGCTTTGCTTGCTATTGCCAACCATTGGAGAAAAAAGATAAACGGGTATCCCTACGATGGTGACAAACCCAGAGTGGCAATTGTGACCAAAAACATGAGTCTAAGGTTTAAGGCTAACTCTTGTGGCATACCTGCCGAGAATTATGAACACGACAGACTGATTAGCGATATGAAAGATCTTTATACTGGTCTGATACAGATTGAGTTAAAAGAGGAGGAGCAGTCTCTGCTCTATAATCTTTGTCATGAGGGTTCCTTGAAACTCTCCCAGTTACCTAAATCCCTTTACGAAAAAAACTTATTTTCTAACCAATTTGTTCGTTTCCTTACTAGTAAGGACCAGATTGGTTACGGCATTTACAAGGCCGATAGGGATGAAATAGTGTTTGTAAGGTTTCAGGATAAGCAAAAAGGGAAAATAGTCCCTCTCAATCCCGAGCAAGCTTGTGCTGAAAACCTGCTTTATGACAAAGAAATTATCTTGGTTACTTTGGTAGGTGAGGCTGGCACAGGCAAAACGCTATTAAGTTTGAATGCTGGTCTGAACCAGGTAACAAGGGGTCTTTACGATAAACTTATCGTATTTAGACCTAATATTGAAGTGGGAAGGGAGATAGGATTTCTTAAGGGTGACTTGGCTGATAAAATGGCTCCTTGGAGAAGTCCCATTGAAGAGGCCATTCGCCGCATCTATTCATTGGAGGGCAAGGATGCTAATGTAAGCGATACCCTCGCAATGATGATGCGCGAAGGTATACTAGAGGTAAGACCCATAAACTTCGAGAGAGGCGACTCCATTCACAATGCCTTTATCATTGTGGAGGAAGGACAGAACTTGCGGCCAAGCGATCTAAGGATGTTAATTACTCGAGTAGCCGAAGGCTCCAAGATAGTTATCAATGGAGACCTGACGCAAATCGATGACCCGTTTCTTGATTTTGGGTCGAGTGGTCTCACAAAAGTGGTCGAGAAATTCAAAGGTCTAAGACTGAGCGATGGTGGAACTGTCGGTCACATTACTTTGGTCAAGACCGAGAGGTCAGCTATCGCAGAAATGGCGGCTAGAATCTTAGCCTAACCTAGCTCTTTATTTATTTACTGGGCCCCGCATATCAGCGGGGTCTTTTTGTCTAATTATCCACCTTGACGATATAAAATTATTGAGTTATGGTAAAGGTCTAGCACTTATACAATGAAAACAGGAGGTGGTGTCCATGTAACACACTTTATTGAATGAATGGCAGTGGGTTGATAGTTGTGACAACTAAATGTATGGGAAAGGATAGGAGGTAACAAATGAGTGAACAAATGAACGAGGGACTAATCTCCCTAATGATAGGGGTAAGCGCACTATGTTTTACAAACAAACTGAATCTCAGGGTAGCTAAATCCATGACCACAATAGAACGCATCGAAAAGTTTGAGGCCATGGAAGGGCGTTCTGATTTGAAAAAACTCTATACAGATTCTCATCTGAAGTGGCAGGTTTATGTGCCAGATGAGAATCCGAAGTTGTCATTCGGTGTGTATTATAAAGGGTGCCGGGGGAGCAAACTCGGAGTCGCTATATTTGAGTTGACTCCAGAGTTTTTCAGTAAATACAGTGTTTTTGAAAACACTGAATTCTGGGAAATTCCGGAAAGAGTCTCTCTGGTACCAATCTATGGGGTAATTTGGAGCCTGACAACTCAACCACAGATTTGCCACTGCGGTGATTAAATAGGTGATTCTTATGGATAACCCTATTGAAAACCGCATCCATTTTTATAGGAACCTGAAACAAGCAGTAAATCAGGTTCATTTGGTGGAATCAGTCTCTCCGTCTATAGGGATGTCTGGCGGTGTGCCTGATATTCTTTTAGACACTTTTGAAGACAACTGCCTCTTGGTAACATATAGCGAGGAACTCTGCCACGGGCTTCTCACTGTTTGCTTTAATGTTTGGGGAAAGTTTACCCCAAAAGATAGTTTGTTTATAATGGGAGTGAAGCCTCATTATGCAAACACCTTTTGCGGGTCGATTCTTCCCAAACTGAAACGCAATTGTTCGGCGGTTGACCTGATTATTTATTCGGAAGTGCAAAATCGACCGCTTGAACTCTATTGTAACTTCTAATTTTAGAGCCCCAGAGCATTCTGGGGCCTATTTTTTTGTTTGCTAAATAAAGACCAGAGTTTTATACTGAAGCATAGCTTATGAAAAGGAACATTTTAATCATTATTCTCTCTGTGGCTTTAATCAGCCTAGGGGCCGTTGTAGCCTATAAAGTTTTTAATGATAAAATACTTTCTTCTACGTCTTTTTCTCGACAAGGGGGAATAGACACTAACTATTTTAGATTAAAGTTGCCTCCGGGTTGGGAAACTCAAGAGCCAGCGCCAGAACCATTTCTCCTTAAAGCAACATACGTGAAAAATGGTTCACAAGACCCCTTAGCCCGAAAAATTAACTATAGAACTAATCTCTCTATTGCTCATGAAACGCTAGAAGGAGAAACACTGGCAACCTATGCCAGCCTTTTAGAGGCTAAAATAAAGAGCTTGCAAGACAAGACCATTATTCGTTCGGAAAGCCAAACAATCTTTAATAACAATTCGGCTTATCTGATAGATGCAGAAACTAAAGACAATAATATAGAGTTAAAAAATATTATTGTCGTGATTCAGGGGGAAAGGGATGATGCTTGGGTCATAAGTCTCAATACCACTAAATTAGATTGGGACAATATGGCTTTCCAGTTCTATGAAGTTCTTAATAGTTTTCAATTGAAATAATGAAAACAATAATTTATCCCAATATAGACGGAGTAATTGTTTTGGGGGGTGGACTAATCTCTAGCGGTGGGCTTTCTCAAGAATCTGTACAAAGATTATTGGCGGGGGTTAATATTTTTAAAACAAATAACGCAAAATATCTAATTCTTAGCGGTAATGGTTCTTGGCAACATCGGTTGCCTTTGGCAAAAACCGAAGCTAGTCTTATGGCAGATTTAGCAGTAAAAAGGGGGGTTAGCAAAAAAGCGATTATTAAAGAGACAAAATCTTTAGATACAATAGGCAATGCTTATTTTACAAAAACTTTAATAGATGAATATAAACTAGGAAAAAGCTTTTTAATTATTACTTCTGATTATCATCTAAAGCGAGCGAAATGGCTATTTCTCACGGTATTTGGTAATCAATATAAATTGATTTTTAAAAGCATTAACCCTAAATTAACGTTCAAAAAATCTCAATTGAAATGGCAGAGAGATTCTAAAATATTGAAATATACTAAAAGATTATTTAGTGATTATAAAATCAAAAACGAAGAAAACCTTAAAACTTTCCTATTAACTAATCACCCTTTCTATGTTGCAGAAATAAAACGTGTAGGAATTCTTGAGGAGGAAGAGAAAAGATATAAAGTAAATTTTATCAATATTTAGTTAACCATGATACCCAATTTTCTAATGCAAAAAATGGTTGAGAATCAATTAAAATCTTTGCCTGCCGATAAAAAAGAAAAAATTATTTCTCTGATTGACAACAATCCAGATTTTTTTAAAGAAATGGCAGAGGATATTCAGAAAGAATTAGCAAGTGGTAAAAATAGGATGGCAGCAGCCATGGCAGTAGCGCAAAAAAATGAGCAAAGGTTAAAAGAGCTACTTGAAAAGAGCGAAAATTAGGATTAAAGTAATAATAACAACCTAAATTAATAATTATGCAAAATTATTTGGCCTTGTTAAACAATCGCTACATCTTAATTCCATTGCTTCTTTGGTCTTTAGTTTGGAAAGGCTTAGCGCTTTGGCGAGCGGCTAAACTTGACCAAAAATATTGGTATATTATCCTTTTAGGAATAAATACGATGGGCGTTTTAGAAATTCTTTATCTTTATGTTTTTAGCAGACCTCGCCACAAATAGACCTCATTTATGAAATTGCTGTTCTTAGAATCATATCTGGCTTGCATCAAAAATAGCGTTAAGAGCCATGCTTTTAGAAATTTTTACGCTGAAATTAACGGTCAAACTAAAGATATCCTGAATGGCGGGGTCACTAGTTGCGCCTTTTTTGTGTCATCAATTCTGCTTACTTTTGGGCTCATCAAAGCAAACCATTTGACAGTGGAGGGGCTACTCAAAGATTTAAAGAAATCTGGGTGGTATGAAATCAGCCAACCATTACCAGGCAGTGTTTTATTGTGGGAAGAGAAGCGAGGGCATAAACATTTAGGCTTTCTAATAACTCCGGGAAAAGCAGTGAGCAATTCGGCGACTACACATTGCCCCGAAATTCACTCTTGGAATTATAACGGCAACCGCAAAGTAATAGCGGCTTATTGGCACAAGAGGTTGGAGAATAACAGTTTTAACTAACAGTATGGTAAAATTACACTTTTTTAAAATCAATTTAACTAGGATTTGTTACCATTTGGTCCTATCGGATATTTTATTTTTAGGCGCTTGGGGGTTAACTAGCCCTATCATGGCTCTGTTTATTACCAGCAGAGTTTTTCAAGCTACTTCGGTTACAGTGGGCACCTGCACTTTTTTATATTTTTTGATGCAGTCTATTTTCCAAATTCCTATTGCTCGTTTTTTGGATAATAAAGCAGGGGAAAGAGACGAATTCTATTGTTTGTTTGGCGGAGTAGTTTTATCGGGCTTAACGGCTGTTTGTTATATGGCTGTAAGAGACCCTATCAGTTTATATTTGGCGGCTTCCATGCAAGGGTTGGGTATGGCCATGTATATGCCGGCATGGTCTTCTACTTTTTCGCGTCATTTAAATCCAGGAAAGGTAGCGATGGCTTATGCTGTTGATAATACCGCTCAAGGAATTTCTACTGCCTGCTTTGGATTACTGGGGGGTGTTGTTTATAAATTTTGGGGAGGGAATATTTTATTTTTGACGATAGCTATCTTATCCGTCCCGGCGGCTTTTGTCATACTTTTGGCGCCAGATATGCTGATTCCCCGCCTCAAACACTTCTCTTTGCCTCAAAAAAAATGGGCTTAAGAGTGCTGGGCGAGGTCTTAAGGTATTCTTTACTTTAAGAGAGTTTTGAGCCATAATGGCAAGTCAATAACCCTATATGAACCCATTTTATGGGCATTTTTAAGTTAAAATCTAGTTTCCAACCTACTGGCGACCAACCTCAAGCGATAGACAAATTGGTTAGGGGGTTAGAAAAGAACTTGCCTTTCCAAACGCTTCTAGGAGTAACCGGTTCCGGTAAAACTTTTACTATGGCGAATGCCATTAGTCATTTTGATAAACCTGTTTTAGTAATGGCGCCCAATAAGTCTTTGGCTGCCCAACTTTACAACGAATATAAAAATTTTTTTCCCGAGAACTCTGTTAACTATTTTGTGTCTTATTACGATTACTACCAACCAGAAGCTTACTTGCCGACTACAGATACCTACATAGACAAAGAGGCTACTATTAATGAGGAAATAGATAAACTAAGGCACAGGGCTACTACGGCCTTAATGACCCGCCGCGACGTGATTGTAGTGGCTTCAGTATCTTGCATTTATAATTTAGGCTTGCCCACCAATTACTGGCAATCAGCCCTTCATTTAGAAGTGGGCCAGTTATTAACTAGAGGCGATCTTTTAAAGCAATTAATTAAGCTTCAATTTACAAGAACCAATAGCGTCATAAAAAGAGGGTTCTTTAGAACTAGGGGGGACATAGTGGAAATTATGCCTGCCAGTGGTGACCATATTTTTAGGGTGGAGTTGAAGAATCAAAGGATAGAAACAATAAATTTGGTAGACAGCCAAACTTTAAATATTAAGGAAAACCTCACCGAAGCAATTATCTTCCCTTCCAAACATTTTGTAGCCACGGAACCGCAAAGGGAGAAAGCTATAGAGAATATCAAAGCGGAACTGGATGAAAGGTTGCAGTATTTTAGAAAGGAAAAATTATTTTTAGAAGAAGAACGCTTAAAGAGGCGGACTGTTTACGACCTGGAAATGTTGAGGTCGATAGGTTATTGCCATGGCATAGAAAATTATTCACGGCATTTAAATGGAAAATTGGCCGGTGAACCGCCAGATACTCTTTTAGAATATTTTCCCAAAAAAGATGGTCGGCCAGATTTCCTCACTATTATGGACGAGTCCCATATCGGTCTTCCCCAGGTGAGGGGAATGTACGAGGGCGATCGAAGCCGTAAGAAAGCTCTAGTGGAATATGGTTGGCGCTTGCCTTCGGCTTTGGATAATCGCCCCCTTAAGTTTAATGAATTTTTGGAGCGTATCGGAAATACTATTTTTACTTCAGCGACACCGGGAGAATGGGAAATCAATCATTCCGGCAAGGTGGTCGAGCAGGTCATCAGGCCCACGGGGTTGGTAGACCCCCAGATAGAGATAAGACCTGTTTTTGATAAGGATAAAAATAGAAGCCAGATTAATGATTTCATTGACGAAATTACCGCTTTAGTGAAGAAAAAAGAGAGGGTAATGGCTAATGTTCTCACGAAGAGCATGGCAGAGGATTTAACGGAATTTTTGAAGAAAAAAGGTTTTAAATGCCAGTACATGCATTCTGACACCCTGACGATTGAACGCACTCGCATTTTGACTGATTTCAGAAAGGGCAAGTATGATGTGCTCATTGGGGTCAATCTTTTAAGAGAGGGCTTGGATTTACCGGAAGTGACTTTAGTGGCAATTTTTGATGCCGATAGGGAGGGATTCTTGCGTAACGAAAGCTCGCTGATTCAAACTATGGGCCGCGCCAGCAGAAATGTTTCCGGCAAAGTTATTCTTTACGCAGATACAATCACAGGCTCTATTAAAAATGCCATGCGAGAAGTAGAAAGAAGAAGAAAAATTCAATTAGCTTATAATAAAAAGAATCATATTACTCCCACTACTATTAAGAAAAGTATTGAGAATTTACTTAATTTTGATTAAAAGCTTATGGACCCAGACAAAATAATTATCAAGGGTGCGCGTGTGCACAATTTGAAAAATATAGACGTAGAAATACCAAAAAATAAATTGGTTGTTTTTACTGGCCTGTCAGGCAGCGGAAAATCTTCTCTAGCTTTTGATACCATTTTTGCTGAAGGGCAGCGACGCTATATAGAATCTTTGTCTCCTTACGCTCGTCAATTTTTAGGAGAAATGGACAGGCCCGATGTAGACGAGATTACTGGTTTGTCTCCGGCCATAGCTATAGACCAGCGGGCTTTAAGCCATAATCCGCGGTCTACTGTCGGCACACTAACAGAAATTTATGATTATTTAAGAGTTCTATATGCGCGTTTGGGGGAAGTTTTTTGTCCTGTTTGCGGCAGAAAAATCCAAAAGCTTTCGCCAGAGGAAATAGTGGATATTATTATCAATGAGGGCCATGAGTTGAAAGAAGAAACCGTGACGATTATGTCTCCGATTGTGCGGTCTCGCAAGGGCGAATATTATCAGATGCTCTACGATTACCTTAATTTGGGCTATGGGCAAGCGCGGGTGGATGGCGTATTAAAATCATTAAGAGAGCCACTGATTTTATCTCGCTACAAGAACCATAGCATTGATATAGTAGTCGATAGGGTAACGCTGAAAGACGAGAGCCGTTTGTTTGAAGCGGTAGAAAATGCTTTGGAATACAGCAAAGGTTTGGTGACGGTTATTTTTAGGGAAGGAGGTCCGGAAAAAGGCGCCCAAGAAACTCTTCTTTCCAGTTTATGGACTTGCCCAGATGATAATTTCGCTTTTCCCGAGATAGAACCGCGCCTTTTCTCTTTTAACAGCCCGTCCGGCGCTTGCGAAGAATGCCATGGGCTTGGTCGTATTGGTTTTGAATTAGATAAAATTTGTCCCAAGTGTGAGGGCAAAAGATTAAAGCCAGAAGCTCTCTCTATCAAAATAAAAAATAAAAATATTTATGAAGTTACTAAATTAACAATAGAAGAAGCTTATGACTTTTTTACCAGTTATCAGGCGGGACTGAATGAAAAGCAATTAAAAATTGCCATCAATCTTCTGAAAGAAATTAACGACCGTCTCAAATTTATGTTAGAGGTGGGTTTGAATTATCTTTCTCTTAATCGTGAAGCAGAAACTTTATCTGGAGGCGAGGCGCAAAGAATTAGGTTGGCTTCTCAGATCGGTTCCCAGCTTTCGGGAACCCTATATGTTCTCGATGAGCCCACCATTGGTCTGCATGAAAGAGACACGGTAAAACTAATCAACACCTTAAATATTTTAAAAAATCAGGGCAACACTTTAGTGATAGTTGAGCATGATGAAAAAACAATAGCGGCCTCGGATTATTTAGTTGATTTAGGGCCAGGAGCGGGCGCTAATGGGGGCGAAGTAGTAGCCATGGGGGACAGGGCTACTCTTTTGAAAAATCACAATAAATTCCCCCGTTCCCTTACCTTAAAATATTTGACTGGTATTAATAAAATTTCTCTTCCGGAAAAAAGACGGTCTAAGGCTTCTGAAGAAATTAAAATCATAGGCGCCAACAAAAATAATTTAAAGAATACTGATGTAAGCTTTCCTTTAAGAAAATTAGTAGTGTTAACAGGCGTCTCCGGCAGTGGAAAATCCACCTTACTTTACGACGTGCTTTATAAAAATTTAATACATATCAAAAATCATTTTAATAGACCACTAGAAGGGTGCAGCAAACTTACCGGCAGCGAATATATCGATAAAGTGGTTGTTGTAGACCAGTCTCCTATAGGCAGGAGTCCCCGCTCTAACCCAGCCACTTATACAGGAATTTGGGGACCTATTAGAGATTTTTATGCCGAGTTACCCGATTCTCGAGAACGTGGCTACAATGCTTCGCGTTTTTCTTTTAATGTGGCCGGCGGACGCTGTGAAGCTTGCGAAGGAGCTGGCTTTAATATTATTGAGATGCATTTCATGCCATCTATTATGGTAAAATGCGATGTTTGCAATGGAAAAAGATTTAATCGGGAGACTCTGCAAGTAAAATATAAGGGCAAAAATATTAGTGATATTCTAAATCTCACGGTAGAAGAAGCTGCTGATTTTTTTAAAGATAATTGGCAAATAGCCGACAAACTAAAAGTGCTTCAAAGTGTAGGGTTGGGCTACTTACAGCTGGGGCAATCGGCCACCACTCTGTCAGGAGGCGAAGCCCAAAGAATTAAATTAGCTCGTGAATTAGTCCAGCCACTGGGTAGAAAAACTCTTTATTTATTAGACGAACCAACGGTAGGGCTTCATTATTATGATATTGAATTGTTGCTTAAGGTAATTAATAAGCTCATAGAAAAGGGCAATAGCGTAGTGGTGATAGAACATAATATGCAAATTATTAAATCTGCCGATTATGTAATAGACCTGGGGCCGGAAGGCGGTGACAAGGGCGGCAAATTGGTGGCTAAAGGTACACCCGAAGAGATAATTAAAAGTAAGAATTCTTATACTGGCCTATACTTAGCCGATTATTTAAAGAAAGAATAGCTTAACAGTCGCATTAAAACCCTTGAAACAATAATTTAGGGGTTTTAATTTAGTGATTTATGTCAACAAGCTTTTTTGACTAGACGATAGCCACGTGCTATAAGATATTGATTGCGAGCTCTTTTAAAATTAGGGAAAGCGAAGGAAACAGCGTGCCTAAGCTCGCAGCTAATCATACCAGAAGCTCTAACTTGCCCAAAAGAATTTAGGGCAAAAGGCAAAGCGGGTCTTTACTCCTTTTTTCTCTCCTCGTAGGTGTTTTATAACAAGAACGCCATTTGGTCTCATCCGAGAATTGACAAGGGCTG
>Ga0209099_1002489_pt1 | contig 16143 bp, 10 predicted proteins | sample AD_JPNHW2_MetaG_FD_184430 | JGI IMG/M metagenome (GOLD analysis project Ga0209099, IMG submission 184430) | Active sludge microbial communities of municipal wastewater-treating anaerobic digesters from Japan - AD_JPNHW2_MetaG (SPAdes) (version 2) | ecosystem: Engineered > Bioreactor > Anaerobic... | reverse complement strand
TATGGGAAGACTCTTTTTGAAATTTGTTATTGCCGCTCCTTGGCGCAAATACAGATCGGTTTTGATATTTTCTATTAAAAGGTCTCTAGACCAGGCTTGAGCAACAGTTTCAACGGCATACCATTCCCGGATTTTTGAATCGCTGATCTTTGTCAGAATGGCAATTATATGAAACCATGGCAAAAGGTCAGCAGATTGCTGACCAATTCTAATGTCGGGACATTCCTTAGCAAAATAGCGCATATACTTCAAGTTTGATGCGGAAAAGCCTTTCATTTCAGGAAAAGCTTCACGCAAATCTATTGCAATACGGTCAATAACTTTGGTTCCCCATCCTTCTTTTTTCTGTTTATTCAGAATATCTTTTCCAATTTCATGATATAACTTAATCTGCTCTTTGTTGGCAGCCAGAATTATTCGCTGTCTGGCTCCTGCAATTCTTTTTTTCAGATTGGTGATCCATTCAGAATAGTCCATAGGTAAAATAATTGAGTTTTTACTCATTTTGCGACTCGCTAAAATATAAACACAAAGTCAATATATCAAATGCTGATTAGAATTTCAAGAAATGTGATAAAATGTGGAAAATTGCTGGAAATCATAGATAGGAAAGGGGGAGGGGTTATATAATTATGATGACCCCGATGGCTTATTTTTCTTCTAGCATCTTTTTTGTAATTTCAAAAAGTTCTGCAGTATCTTCTCTTTTGGAATCCTTTTCAACATTGAATTCGCCTTTGAAATTATTTCTTAAAAATTCCATGCACATATCATATGCTTCTTCAAAAGTATTTTTTTCATCAGATGAAAATTTGTTTGGATTATTCCTTGGAAAAAATACGCTCCCAACATATCGGCCATTCTTTTGTTTGCTTATGTAAAATCCGGCATATTTTACGGTTTTGTTTGCAATAAAAAACTTCGTGTCTTGTGAATCATTTGTTTTTCTTGTCATCTTAAAATAACTCCTTTAATTAATTGAAATTATTGTTGAATTCATAGCCCAGCCGTTGCAATTATTTTATAATCTGGATATTCGGCATCAGTTTGGTTTTCAAAGGAATGTGCCATTTTTGATGCTTTTTTTTGCGGAAGGTTTTTGGCAATAATTTTCTTTTCTATTTTATCATTTTCTGTCCAGTATTTTGTGGACTTAACTTTATTGTTTAAATGTTGTTCTAATCTATCATTGGGATTTATTGCGATTCCCCAATAAATGGCTTTTTTAGAATGATTTAACATTTTGTAGACAAAAAATTTTTCTTTGCAACTTTCTTCTAAAAATCTTTTAAAAGTTTCCATTTTCTCTCCATTTTAATAAATTAAACAAATTTCCAAGTGCATTTTTGCAGTTGAATTTATAAACTATCAAACACTTCACCATTTCTTGAATTTGTTTTCTATCTCACACATAAAAAATAATGACTTTCGGTCTTATCTAATTTCCCAGACACTAACCCTGAAGCAAAGCTAATACTCCATGCTTTATTTAATCCGCTAACAACAGTTGTAGATGACCAGAAATCGCTGACTGGCATTCCGGGAAAACTGCTCGCAGGACCATTTTTTGTGTAATCAATAAGTGTTTTGATCTCTTCAATATTTGGAAGTTTCCAATCAGCATATCCAGCATAGTCAAGTGTTTCGCAATAGTTTAACGAATCTTTCCATGATTCAGTTACTATTGTTGAGATTGTTGTCCAGATAAATCCAGTTTTTGAATCTGTAACAATATTGTTGCCCAAAACGGTAGATTCTATAAAGTTGTTCTCAGGATTCCATTCTTCACCCCGAACGCATCTCACATAATGTGCCATACTTTTGGAAAAATAAGTTACAATATAATAATCGTCATCACCATTTGAAAAATTTTCGGACCATGCATAATTCTCATCATAGGCAAAAGACAAAGATGACCAGAAAAACCCTAAATTTTTATTTGTAGAAATAGTGGAATCAATCGCAGGTTTAAATCTGCCATAATCAATTAATGTTGATAAATCCCTTTTTGTCGGAAGTCGCCAATCTGTCTGTCCAGCATAGGTCAATCCATTGCAATAGTTGATAGCTTCCTGCCATTGACACATTGAACCTGTGGGATCTCCGCCAGTGCAACCTGAATAAGTTGTTGGAATAGTTTTCTGCCATATCAATCCTGTGTTGTTATCGGTTACAATATCTGATTCTGCTGTGCCTGAAACAGTGTAGCTTCTTGGTTTGCAATATTTTGTATATTGCGCATCCTGACCATAATAATTTTCTTCTTGTGCAGGACAGTTCATTATGGCGGTGTCATTGTAACAAAAGGTTTGCCCTGAGCATTGAGTGCGAATTAAATCAGTATTAATTAAACACTTATTTGTGCATTTGTCTGTATCGTCCTTATTGGAATCATCACATTCTTCAATTTCATTCTCAATAATTCCATCACCACAATATGGTCCAAGTCCTGAACAATCAGCTTTGCAAAAGCCATAAGAGCCATTATTCGATTCATCATCACATTCTTCGACACCTTCAAATTTATAACCGTCACCGCAGATATTAATTTTACATTCAGGGGTGCATCCATCACCGCCCCATTCATTGCCGTCGTCACATTCTTCACCTTCATCTGGTTTGCCATTACCGCAAGTTTCCGGAATTACTTCATCTTCATCAGTTTTCTCGGTATCTATATCGTTATTTGTGTCGATATCTCCAGTGTTTCCAGTATTTCCAGTGTTGCCGATGTCACCAGTATCAGCATCACTTGTTGTGTTGCCAGTATCAGTGTCGGTCTGATTTTCCGATTTAACACAGATGTCATTTTCACAGATCAATCCGTCATCACATGAACCATTGCCATAGCAGTCACCACCTTCTGAACCAATTGCTTTTCCTGTGGGTTTTTTACTTGTTTCTCCACACGAAACGATAGACAAAATCAAAAACAGTGTCCAAAACAACAATTTTGTAGTTTTTAACATTTTTTATCTCCTTGATAGTAAATACAGATAGGTTTTAACAATAAAAGACTCTTTCGTCAATAAAATAGAGCCAGCTGGCTCTGGAAATTGATTCTTTCATGCGAATACTCAAATATCAGTTAATTTATGAAGGAATTCAATTGGAAACGATCGAAGCATTTGCTTTGGCAATCAAACATTTGAGGAAAGAACGGAACCTTTCTCAGGAAAAATTTGCCGCAATTTGCGGAATACACACGACTCATATTTCCCGTCTTGAAAGGACAGTCAGAGAACCTTCACTAACAATAATTTATAGAATTGCCGACGGTTGCAAAATATCTGCAAGTGAACTGTTCAATCTGGTTGATGAATATCGAAAAATAGAAAAAGGTAATTAAATCTAAGTTGTTAACTTCTTGAACAACAGAATTACATTAAATTATTGTTGATTTCCGATAGCATTTTCCTGGTTCCGTCAATCTCCATTTTGGAGAAGGCGAACCATTTTCTGCCGAGGTCTTTGAGTGATGCGCCGATGTGATAGACTGACGAATCGTCAATTATCATGAATCTGTCGTGGGAGAGGTCAAATTCCTGAATTTCAGCGACCGGAAACTGTTTGTTGAACTTTTTCACATCGAGAGCAAGCTGTTTTGATATTGTTTTGGTCAGTATTTTCAGATGAACTCCGCTTTTCCGTTTTGAAAACAAGGTGAGAACTGTATCGTCAACAAAATTATCAATCAGAATTATCGACTTTTCTGCCGAACGGATGAGATCGGAAACGAAAACATGTGCATCAAAGATCTGACCGTTGTAGAAAATGCCTTGTCTGGGTTGTAATTGCTTGTTTTCAAGAGCTGAAAGAACTTTTTCGATCTTAATGTCTGTTTCTATCTTATATTCAACCAGTTTTTTCTCAACCGAACTTATCTGATAAAAAACCTCGGCATTTTGATTTATAAATTTTCTCATTGCGACGAAAGCTTCCATAATCCGGATACTTACCTTTATTGCGATATCGCTTTTTAAAACCGCAGAAAGCATTGCTATCCCTGATTCGGTAAAAACATTTGGAAGATACCTCCTGCCGCCGTGTGTTTTTGAGGTGCCAATTTGGAACCTCAAGTTTTCATCATCAGTAAGCTCGAACATAAAAGATTCAGGAAATCGTTCCTTGTTCCTTTTTACAGCTCTGTTTAGAAGTTTTGTTTCGGTGTTGTATAATTCCGCCAGATCTCTGTCCAGCATGACCTGAACCCCTCTGATTGTATAGATCCTGCTTTGAATTTCATCAAATTTTATCAGTTCAGCTTTGTCCATTTCACGACTCCGCAAATTAAAAATGACGGGCAAATATATCGAATCGAGATTAGAATTCCAGCATTTTCCGCAATGCTTCGGCGGTTTTTGATGATCCGGTTTCGGCAAGTTTTTTTACACTGCCGCAAAATAGGATGTGTCCGCCTTCTTCGCCGCAGCCCGGTCCGAGGTCAATCACATGGTCGGCGGTTGTGACTATCTGAAGTCTGTGCTCTGCGATTATGACGGTATGTCCCAACCGGTTAAGAGAATCAAATAGTTTCAGGAATTTCTTTATGTCGGCGTGGTGCAGTCCTGTTGACGGTTCATCAAAAATAAAAACAAGTGGAATATTTTCTTTTTCAAGTGAAAAACGGTGCAATGCAACGGCAAGATTTAACCTTTGTATCTCGCCAGTTGAAAAAGTGGAAGTGTGCTGACCGAGCGTAAGATATTCAAGTCCGCAGTCGCTGAGAATGGTGAGTATTTTCGATATCTTTCTGTCATCATTGAAAAATTCGACAGCCTCGCTGACACTCATTGAATTGATCTGTGCGATATTGAGCCCGTTGTATTTTTGCAAAAGTGCGGCATTTGTAAACCCTGTCCCTTCGCAGCTATTGCAGTTAGAGCTTGAATCGGCAAGAAAATCCATCGGAATGGTTATGGTTCCTAAGCCTTTGCACTGAGGGCACTGACCAGTTGTAGAAAAAATATTTGGATCTGAGAATTTCTTTCTGATTAACTGACTGAGCCCTGTGAACGATGCAGTTGTTGAAAGTTTTGAACTTGAGACAGTTGTTCTGTTCTCTATGAAAGATACTTCACAGTTTTGAGGAATATTGAGCAGATCGATGCAGTTGACAGCGGTTTTCTTCTGGATGGAAGGATATATCACTTCTTTTATTAGCGTGGTTTTTCCGCTTCCAGAAATGCCTGTTATCACTGTCGTTTTGCCGATTGGAATTGAGATGTCGATATTTTTGAGATTACGGGCATTTGCCGATTTAAAGATCATAAAGTTATCTATAACGCTTTCTTTGAATGAGCCTGAAAAGGTCAGAGCTTCGGCAGTTGGAGTTCCGGCAGTTTTAAGTTCATCGACTGACCCGTTAAAAATGATCTCACCGCCGTTATTTCCTGAACTGGGGCCGAGTTCAATGACCATATCAGCGCATTTAATTACTGCCGGTTCATGCTCAACGGCAATTACAGTATTTCCGTTATTCTTTATCTCATTTATCACACTCACAAGATCAAGACAGTCCAGATTGTGAAGCCCTCTTGACGGTTCATCAATGATATAAAGTATGTTGGATAGAGAATTCACACTGCTTTTAACAAGTTTCAGCCGCTCCCTTTCGCCAAGAGAGAGCGTTGCCGACGGACGGTCCATCGAAATGTGTCCAAGCCCGAGCCGTATCATTTTATCAATGAGACCGGATAGTTCCGGTGACAGAGCGTCAAGTACTGTTTTTCCTCTTTCATTAAGTTGCACCGGTTTTTCAAGAATATTTTTCAGCTCGGAAACAGGAATACTGCTCATCTGATCAATGGAATACCCGGCAAATTTTACTTCAAGCAGTTCTTTTTTCAGCCGTTTTCCGTGACATTCAGGACAAATATCCCGTTTCATCAGAGCTTTAAGCACTTCTTCATTTTTGTTGCCGATAGAGCGGTGGTATTCATCGGTCAGAAGATTTGCAAAACCGTTCCATTTTCCCTTGAATTCATGAGTTCCTGTGATATTTCCTCTTGCATAATGCCACGAAACGGCAAATTCTTCATCCTCGATCCCGTACAATGCTATCTCAAGTTCACGGTCTGTAAGATCACTGACCGGTCTTGAAAAGTCTATCCCGAGCGAATTTCCTGCCGCAATGAGAGTGTGAACAAACTGTCCGTTACTGTCTCCGTAGAATTTTCCCTGTTTTGTTCCGTCAAGTGCTCCGGCAAGGAAGGATTTTGACCAGTCTGAGACAAGTTTTTCAATATCTGCAGAAAGTATGAATCCCGTTCCGCCGCATTTCAGACAAGCGCCCGATTCGCTGTTAAAAGAGAAATCTTCAGCACTGAAAAGGCACTTTGCACCATCTGGCATAGTTCCGGCACGGGAATAGAGCATTCTGATCATTTCATATATTCCGCTCACAGTTCCTGCAGTTGATCTTGAACTGACCGTTGTGAACTTTCCAGACACACCGACTGGAGGCATAAGCCCGTATGATCTTCCTGAAACCCGGTCTTTACCGGTTTTGAACATGGATCTGATGAAAGGAGAATATCCTTCAAGAAATGAATTAAGGCACTCCGGAAACAGCGTGTCAAAGGCAAGACTTGTCTTTCCGCTTCCTGAAACTCCCGTTATGACTGTGAATGTCCCCGGTTTTATGGATAGTGATATGTTTTTCAGATTGTGGGTCGCAATATCTTCAATGACAAGGTTATTGTCTGATCTTATTGAATTTTCCGGCATTTCCAGCTTTTGAACTGTTCCCTGAAGTTCTATCACATTGCCGCTTGAACTGATAAAACGGGTGTTATTTTCAATCGCAATGACAGCATTTCCCATTTTTGCAAGAGAATTAAGCTCGGTTACAAGCTTTCTGACATCATCGGGATGAAGTCCCGAAGCAGGTTCTTCAAGTATTATGATGCTATTGCTTTTTGCACTTGAAAGATGTGTCGCAAGTTTTATCCTTTGGGCCTCTCCACCTGAAAGTGATGAAGTCGTCTGCCCGAGATTCAAATATCCGAGCCCGAGATCTGTCATTATCTGAAGCGTTTTTCTGATAGCAGGAACATCATTGAAAAAAACAAGTGCATTGCTTATCTGCATACTGAGAATATCAGAGATCGTGTGATCTTTATATTTCACTTTCAGCACTTCATCGTTGAACCTTTTCCCGTGACATAGATCGCAAAGGATCTCCACTTCACCAAAATATTTCATTCCGATCTCGATTAGTCCGGCTCCTTCACATTTGGGGCATCTTCCAGCTTCTGAATTGAAAGAAAAGTGCGATCTTGACAGCCCGAGCTCTTTTGACAGATCAAGTTTTGCAAAAAGATCCCTTATTTTGTCAGAAATTCCTGTGTAGGTGGCAGGATTTGACCGTGGAGTTCTGCCGATAGGTGATCTGTCCATTTTTGTGAAATGGATGTTTTCTTTTTCAAGATGTTCAGTAATTTTATTGATCAATGATCTTTTTCCGCTTCCGCTGATGCCTGTGATGGTGTTTATTGTTCCTTTGAAAAACCTGTGACCGTCAATGTTCATGAGCTCATCGTAACGCTCTTTCTTTTTAACAGGCCCGTTCTTTTCATTTATCGCGATCCATGTCGGAGAATTCAATGATCCGCCGTTTTTTAGAAAATCGGCGACACTTCCTGAAAAAATGATATGCCCGCCGTCAATTCCGCCGGCTGGCCCAGTCTCAATGATGTTATCAGCTTTGACAACAGAATCCATGTCGTGCTCAACTGCAATTACGGTGTTGCCGTTATTTTTAAGCCTGATGAGCATTTCAATGATCGCATCTGATTCTGTTCTGTGAAGTCCGGCTGCCGGTTCGTCAAAAATGAAAGTAGTTCCCGAAAGACCGTTCATGGAGAGTGCCGCAATTCTTATCCGTTGAATTTCTCCGCCTGAAAGTGAATCTGCATTTCTTGATATCGTGATGTGACCAAGTCCAGTGGAAGCAAGCGAACGAGCTGAATTTATTATTGAATCGATAAGTTCCTTTTCACCGCTGTCAGTTGTTTTAACGGAATTCAGAAAATTGTGCAACTCCCGAAAAGTCATTTTTGAAATACCGGTTATCGAATAACCCCGGTAAAGAACTTTTTCAGCTTCGGGTCTGAGCCTTGAACCGTTACAGAAATTGCATGGAATTGAACGGACAAAACGGAGAATGTTTGCATTTCGGTCTCTTTTCAGGATGTCGTTCATCACATTTATAAAACCTGTGTAATGGCCTTCCTCTCTTGGTTTGACCGTTATTCCAACCCATTTCATCCTGCTTTCAAGAGTGTGTTTGCCAAAAGGCACAACAATTTTATCAGATCCGTAAAAAAGAACATCAAGCTGTTCCTTTGTAAGTTCGTTCAATGGCGTATCAATCGAAAAGCCGTGAACTTTGCAGACAGTGTCAAGAACATCGAGAGTCACCTGAGAATAGATTATATAACCGTTCGGAGCTGTGATTTTCAATGCTCTTTCCCTGATAGATTTCGTTCTGTCAGCAATTACAAGTTCAGGATCGAGAAAGTCGAGAACGCCGAATCCTTTGCAGTGCGGGCATGCACCGAGTCCGGAATTGAATGAAAAAAGTGAACGGGAAAGCGTCCCCGAATGGTTGAAAAACTCTTTATTTGTTCTTATTTCTTCAGGGATCTCGCCGAATCTCGAAAAAAGAAGTCTGAGCATGTCATAAATGCCTGAAAATGTTCCTGCGGTCGATCTCTGGTTTGATATCCCCGTTTTCTGATCTATTACGATCGTTGCATCAAGCCCCGTTATGGAATCGGCTTTTGGTTTTGAGACAACACCCAGATACTTCCTGCTCCATGAAGGGAAAGTCGAGAAGTACAGCCTCTGTGATTCTTTGTAAAGCGTGTTATAGACAAGTGATGATTTGCCGCTTCCTGAAACTCCTGTGACAACTGTGAACTTCCCTTTTTCAATATTGACGGCAACATTTTTCAGATTGTTTTCACAACCATTCGCTATTTTAATGAATTTCTGTTTCATCGAGTTCCTGAAAGCACATTTTATCCAGCGTTTGAGGCTATCAAATGACAACATTGATGTCAAATAAAGAAATCACAACCATTTGGAATATTGCCTATTTTATCCTACAAATTTTTCACCATTAAAATTGATAATCAGGATTTAAATCAATAGAATAACCGCAATTAGATGGATTGTAGGAGTTCGTGCATGAAAAGCAAGAAACTGCAAATACGGAACAGCACTGCTGAATTTCTCGTTTTCACCAAACAGTCGGGCGAAGGGACAATTGAGGTTCGTGTTGAAGACGAAACTGTATGGCTTTCGCAGAAGCTGATCGCCGTGCTTTTTGAAGTTGAAGTCAATACGATCAATTACCATATAAAAGAAATTTATAAAACCCAGGAACAGAGCGAACCGGCAACTATTCGAAATTTTCGAATAGTTCAATCTGAAGGCAAAAGGCAGGTGGAACGAGATGTGGAATCGCATTGTACAAGACCGACTCTTTGAATCTGATTTTGATAAACTGATAAAAAAACTGGATGAGAAAAATGAACAGACTAACTGAATATAAATATATGGTGTCGCAAATGATCAGAAAAGTTATGGTAACTGTTGTGCTGTTTGCTTTCGCGGCGGTAGGATGCACTTCTAAAAGTAAGCACATCGAGGAAAATGGAGATGCAGATGTTGATTCGGAAGTCACCGATATTGATACTGCGGATGTTGAAGAGGCGGATATTGATACGGTCGATGAAGAACCCGATGAAATAACTGATGTTGCTGATGAAGAGCCGGATGAAACAGTTGATGAAGCCATTGACAGTGATGCCGACAGTGACACAGCTGAGCCTAAAGCCTGCACCGATATCGGCTGTGACGGTTATCCCGACATCGTTTTTTCAAATACCGATACTGATACGACTACTAATATAAATTCCTATATTTATCTGGGTTCAGCGACTGGTTACAGTGCCGAAAACCGCATTGAGATCCCGACGATAGGGGCGATGGGTGTCGATTATGCCGATGTGAATAAAGACGGTTATCTCGATATCGCTTTCGCTTCGGTCAAAGAAAAGAAAGAAACTGATTCCGAAGAGAACAGATATACGGTATCGCTTCTTTATTACGGCACAAAAGATGGTTTTGACCTTGAAAACAGAGTTGAGTTCCCGACTGTGGGTTGTTCCGATGTGACGCTTGTCGATCTTGATAAGGACGGCTGGGTGGATCTCATCACTTCAAACAGATATAACGGAACCGGCATGACAGGCTCAGGTTACAAGATAAATTCCTTCGTTTACTGGGGAAGTGAGTACGGTTTCGATATCAATTTCAAGCTTGAGCTTCCCACTGTGGGAGCGGCGATGGCGAGAGTCGCGGACCTTAACGGTGACGGTTTCAACGACATCCTTTTTCCCAACGGTGTTCAGGAATATGTAGGGGTTTTCGAGTCTTACATTTACTGGGGAACTGCAAATTCCAAGTTCGGCTGGAGCGAAGCAAGCCGCACGACTCTCCCTTCGGTCTCTCCTGAAGGGGCGACAATTGATGACATAAACGATGACGGATATCTCGATATTTTCATTTCGGGCTGGCTGTGCCTCACCAAATGCGACCTCAAGAACAGGATCTACTGGGGAAGTGCGACAGGTTTCAATAAAGATGTCTATACCAAGATCGAGGGGGTTGACGGCGGAACGGATGCAGTTTTCACCGACCTCAACGGTGACGGCAACAAGGATCTCGTCTTTGCAAGCGGTGCAGTCGACCTTCTGACACAGGAATTCTCAAAAGTAAGCTACATCATGTGGGGCGAACCGAGCGGAAACGCCGATAAATACAAGTGGAGCACAGAAAACATGCAGGAAATTCCCGCTACCGCCGCATCGGAAGAAGGGGTGCGCGACCTCAACGGAGACGGATTCCTCGACATAGTTTTCGCCAGCCACTACCCGCCGACCGATGCAGACCCGCAAGTCTCCCAGATCTATTGGGGAAGTGCAACTGGATATGGTGTCACCAACATGACCGAACTCCCGACCCAGCACGCCGCCGGAATGAAAATCATCGGAACATACAATCCCTAAATTTAAATTGATAAACATTTCCCATAGTTTAAAATAACCGCAATTAGATTGGCTCATAGGGGCGGGATTTATCATGCTCAATTGATTGATAAGTGGATATACGAGGGGGGAGTTTGAGCACTGACAGTAATTCATTTGTTATTGACAACTTACTTTTATCGAAAATTCCTAATGTTTCCGGTGTCTATCAGTTTGCTGATTTTAACGGAAAAGTTATTTATATCGGCAAGGCAAAAGACCTGAAAAACAGGGTGTCGCAATATATCAATCTTACTGATTCAAGACCGATGGTGTCTACGCTCATTGAGCAAGCGGCAACTGTAAGCATAATAATCACCCCTTCCGAAACAGAAGCTCTGATCCTCGAAAGCTCTCTTATCAAGAAAAAACAGCCGCAGTTCAATATCAACCTTAAAGATGATAAAAGCTATCCGTATCTTGCAATCACAGATGATGACTGGCCAAGACTGATAATCACAAGGCATCCATCGAGAAAATATCTGTTCATTCGAGGTCCTTTTACTCAACCTGTCCTTCTCACCTCACTCCGCAACCTTCTTCAGACGCTTTATCCTCTGAAATACTGTTCTGATCTCAATCCTTCGGGATGCATCAACCACCAGATGGGAATATGTCCGGCTCCGTGCAAAAAAAACAGTGACAAAATTCAATATATGGCAAATGTGGCAAATATTATTGAAGTGATTCAAGGTAAAAAATGGAAAGAACTGTCCGGTATCATTAAAGAAAAGATCGACAAATATTCCGAGATGCTTAATTTTGAAAAGGCGGCTCTGCTTCGTGACACTCTCAAGATCATTGCAGATATAAAAAGGAAATTCGGCGTGGAATTCTCAGGAACCGGAGTTGATGATTTCTTTGCATTCAGAAAATTCGGCGAAATGCTTTTTACAGTCGCCGTCAGATATCACGACGGACAGCTTTTTTCATTAAAGACTTTTTCATCCGGGATACTTTTTGACTCGATGGAAAGCTGTGTGGCAGGAGGTCTTGCATCATTTTACCGCAATAACGCTCCTGCTGAAAAGATATTTACAGATCCGATTGTGCTTGACAGGGAGCAGATAAATCTTATCACAGGACTGTCTATCTTAAAAACCGGAAAAATACCGGAAAACATCAGAAACATACTTGAAACCAACCTTGAACAGAGCATAAACCGTTATATCAGGGAAAGCACAAAAAATGCCGATGCGGTGAGCGAACTTTCAAAATTCATAAATTCAGAAGTAAAATCAATAATGTGCATTGACATCTCGACTCTAAACGGAGACTTCAATGTTGCCGGTGCCGTCTGGTGGGAAAATGGAAAATTCATTAAGAAAAATTATCGCAGATACAGGATAAAGACTGTCACAGGTGTTGACGATTTCGGAAGTTTGAGAGAAGTTGCACAAAGATTGATAAAAAGATGGGAACAGTCAACCGGGAACAAGCCGTCATTGCTTCTTATTGACGGAGGCAAAGGTCAGGTTTCGTCAGTAAATTCCATTATAAAAGGCACTCTGCCGGTTGCCGGCATTATCAAAGACCGCAAAAATATCAAAGGAAAGGAACTACTTATAGATGTCGAAGGAAATGAACTGGCACTTACAGATTCAGTACTTTCCATCATTTTAAAGTCGATAAGGGACGAAACACACCGTTTTGCTATATCGTTCAACAGAAATTCCCGCAAAAGCATCCTTTCGACTACACTGAAAAACATAGAAGGAATCGGCACAGACAGAGAACTTGCACTGCTCAACCGTTTCAAGACAATTTCAGCCATCAGAAACGCCACCGTTGCTGAACTGAAATCTGTCACCGGAATCAGCGAATCGCTCGCAATTAAGATATACAGCTTCTTTCATTGAAATGTATCGCCAAAGTTTACAAATAGTTACGCACTTTCAAAATAAAAAGTTTGACAAAAGGACTCTTTAAACTACTATACTCGGGCAATTAGGTCGTTATTAAACGATATTTAGCTGTTGAGCTGGGTCGGTAGCTCAGTTGGTAGAGCATCTGACTTTTAATCAGGTGGTCGTGGGTTCGAATCCCGCCCGACCCACCATGTTTTTCAGGTGACCCTTTCGTCTAGTGGTTAGGACATCGGCCTTTCACGTCGGTAACGGGGGTTCGAGCCCCCCAAGGGTCGCCACTTTTTCTTTCAATCAAATTCTTTTTAACAGGTATTATACAATCCCTGATTCAACACAAAACTCAATAAATTCAATAGCTTCAGCAGTATTTTTCATATTCATTGTCTTCAATATCTGATCAAGGGTTCTCTTTCCGTCAAGTGATCTCAAGAGTTTTATCCAGTGAGCATCAAGCGGCATGGAGTGTGCATTGCCGCTATCGTTATAGGTGATCACTTCGTTTTTAGATGGTTTGAAGTGTTTTACAAAATCGACGATTGTTATTTCACCGATTGTCAGAAGTTCATCGTGATCGTAGTTGAGTGTAAGAAATTTTGTGGATGGACTGAGACTGAAAACATTATGCAGACTAACTTTACCCGGATACTTTTCACAAAAGCCGGCTTCAAACGATCTATTGAGACAGTCATTGTATCGTATTATGTCTGTCATCGCTGTCGACAGGTTCTTTTTGCCGGCTTTTTCAAAAAGATCTTTCACAAAATCACATTGTACTTTGCATATTCCGCCATTGCTATTCCATTTGGCAAACTGCACAAAAAACTCCGACGGTTTGATATTCAAAGTTTCAAGCGTCATGAAAAGCCAGCCCACTGCACGACCTTTGTTATAAAATAGTTCACAGGATTCACTCAGTTTTTGAGCTTCTTTAATATCATCGCTTGAAAACTGGGGCGTTGAATTGACAATATAAGGAGCGTTGTTTGGAAAATCGAGTCCGAGCGAACCTGCTTTTTCATAAAGCACAGTCCCCGGAAGTACTGCAAGGGGAAAAATATCGAGATTGTTAGGCTGGAGCGATACGGCGAAATCAATGCTTTTCTTAAATCCGGCAAGTGTATCACAAGGAAGTCCATAAATGAGATCCAGCCCGAAAATAACATTTTCACGATTGAGAATATTTATCTTTTCCCTGAATTTTACAGGATCAATCGACCTGTTCACACATTTGAGTACGGCACTGTCGGAACTTTGAAGCCCTATCTGGAGTCCGCAATTGATCGCTGCAAACAGCTTTGCCATTTCGGAATCAATAAATTCAGTCCTCACTTCAAATGTAAAATGGATAAAAGGGGCAATATTCCGGATCATCCGGAGTATCTTTTTTGCCCTTTCAATATCCTGATTAAATGTAGGGTCAAGAACAAAGACCTGAGTCACTTTTTTCTCTTCAAAAAATCTCAACTCATTTTCAATCCTTTCAAGTGAAAATCTTCTCACACCTGATAAACCCCTTGATTCAAAGCAGAAATCGCACTTGAACGGACAACCGCGGGACAATTCCCACAGAACCCCTTCGTATTTTTCCAATTGAACTGTTCCCGTCAGAAAAGGAGAAGGCAGGTCATCGAGATCTTCAACAGGATAGCTGAATATTCTGTTTTCCGGCATCGGTTCATTGTTCAGAACAGTTTCTACAGCTTCTGCAAATGCGAGTTCACCTTCACCGGTCACTGCAAAATCAAAAAGATCACTGTTTAAAAGCATATCAGGCATTGCTCCAGCCTCGGCACCGCCGGCACAAAGCATTATTTTTGGTGCTTTCCTTTTTATCATTTCCGCAATTTGCAAAGCGACATCACGATTCCATAGATAAATCGAAAACCCGACCATGTCAGGCTTTTTATCCAGAATGGAATCAACAATGAATTCAATATCCTGGCCAAGATAGAAATCAGAAATTGAAGTTGCGACCCTGTTTTTAAATTTTTCAACAGAATCAAGTTTCGCCTTCAGCATTGCGATAGAAAGCGGCATAGCCTGCGGAGACTTTTTAATATGTATCGAAACCAGTTCTATTTTCATCTAAGCTTCAGACCATTACACCATTTCTAAAAGACCAGTCATCATACATTTAAAATTTGCATTTATCAAAATGTTATTTTTTACTTTTAGAGCTGAACTTGGTGGAACACAAAAATTTAAAAACATTAAATTCCAGGACAATCTTTTTCTTTCTTGTACTTCTATTCTTTTTTTCCGTGAATGCCTTTGATTCTTCCAAAAAGATTCATCAGTATATTCAGTGGTCGTGGCAGACAATTGACGGGTTTCCTCAGAACTCTGCACATTCACTTGCTCAGACTGATGACGGATCTTTATGGCTCGGAACTTACGCTGTTGATATGCTGAAAAACAGTGCATATATAAATTCCTTGACCCGAATGATCCAAATAATAATAACATTTGCGTTTGGGGTGTCAAAACGCATCTGCTCTCGATGGCGGACAAATCTATTTTACCGGAACCGACATTTCGCTTTATTATGTTAAAGAAACGCCTTACGGAGATCTTTCTGCCAATATCGGAGCAGACATCTGCGACTTGTAAAAACAATTCTTGTACCTGCACATCGGGTAAAAATGTTAAACAGGAATTTTGCTAACCTTATATGATTACAGAAGAAATTTTATTTTTGAACCTCCCGTTTTTAGGGTAAAAAGGTCTTTTTTTTTAATACAACATAATTACTATTGAGTTGTATTAAATGTTCAATTGCACCCAACATCCAAACGGAGCTGGAGTTCTCCAAAAAAGTTTGAGTTGATTTATAAATTGAACAAACTTTAAAGGAAAAAAATATGTCTACTTTTTATGGGGGAACTACATAAGATGGGGTATATCTTTGGAGGAGTTGAAGAAAAGTATATCACATGTCAGCCGACAGGAGCGATTATATTGAAAGATATGGAATGCCAGTGTAAAGAATATCCCGAACAGTGCCTTCATGATGAGCACATGACGGAAACACTACCGGTTTATGTCTATTAATTGATCTAAAACGAAAACCCAAGAGCCAGTCCGTAAGTTTTTGAAACAGGGTTTATTATCGGAGCGATGCTGGTCAAAGTCCTTACCATTTGACAAGTTTTTATTTAATGGATATGATCATCAGG
>Ga0209099_1002488_pt1 | contig 16149 bp, 14 predicted proteins | sample AD_JPNHW2_MetaG_FD_184430 | JGI IMG/M metagenome (GOLD analysis project Ga0209099, IMG submission 184430) | Active sludge microbial communities of municipal wastewater-treating anaerobic digesters from Japan - AD_JPNHW2_MetaG (SPAdes) (version 2) | ecosystem: Engineered > Bioreactor > Anaerobic... | reverse complement strand
TTCCATGCCGCCGGAAAAATTTAAAAAGATACGTCCAACTTGATAAGTTAGGTTGTATCTTTATATGAAATTTTAATTGAAAGTGGCGGCACGAGAAGCAGCTCCGAAAACGTTATGCACCATTTTAAAAACAAAATATTATGAAAATTAAATTAACCATTTTAGCATTAGCGGTTGGTCTGGCTGTTTCGACAGTAAGAGGACAATCTATTAAAGATTATTTCATTCCTGATTCGACTCACAATAAAGCGAGTTTTTATACACCAGACAAAACTGGCGGACGAACTGATATGACACGAACAATATATTATGTAAAGAAAGGCACGACATACGACATTACAGATGCGAAAATGTTCAGTGGACAACCTTCCGCAATTCAGACAATAACTGTTCAGTTTTCAGCAAGTGAAGTAAAAATGACAAAATCAATTTCGACAACAATGATGGAAACGAATAAAAAACAAGATTACAATCCACCAATAACGATTCTTAAAATGCCTGCTGCCGGTCAAACAGTTAATTGGACTTTCAAAGAAATATCAGGGGACAATGTAAATTGCATTGCGAGTTGGACAACGATAAATTACAATGGAGAGCAACGCAAAGCAATAAAAGTAATAAAGACATACTTAGGTCTTTCAGCTAAGACAATAGAATATTATGTGAAAGGTATTGGGCTTTGGAAAACAGAAATATCAGGTGACGGAAAAACGCAAACCTTTGACAAATTTGACAGTCTTGAATATGACCCCACTGCGAAATAAAATTATTTATTAACCAAATAACAAAATTATTATGAAAAAACTTTTTTTTCTTTTAATTTCAATTTTTCTTTTGTTCCCATCTATTACTTTTTCACAAGAAAAATTAGATCAAGCTACTATGAATGAATTTTACAGTGGCTTTCAAAATGCAGCTAATACTAATCAATATTACAAAGCAAGGCTAATTTCAGCATTTTCACAAAAGTTTAATATTAAAGACCTCATCGAAATGGAAGCAGAAATGGAAAAAGTGGCTTATGATTTCGATCATCAAGTTGTTGTTTTTAATGAAATCTATACCTACTTTAATTGGGGTGATAGAAAAATGTTTATCAGATCCTTTCTTGAAAAAAATTATCTTCTTTATGGTAATACATTATCAACTGTGACAGAATATATAGATGAACAAAAATATTTGTTAAAATAAAAATAATAATTGACAAAAAAAGTAAAAATAGCTCTGATGTTTCGGTTGTTCATCTTTGTAATTTTAATATTTCAATTTTTACCCAGTATGACTCAAAATATAAATCCTGAGTGGAATAATCCAAGAGGTCTTGTATTGGTCTACCCAAAAGATTTGCGTTCAGGGTTAATACCTTGTTATAAAGAATTAATAAAAACCATTCTTGCCTCGACAAAATTGCCTGAATTAACTTTTATTGTTAGACCAAATGCAAAAACAGAAATCGAAAGTTTCTGCAATTTATTAAACACACAAACAAAAATCCGTTATTTTGAAACAAATATGGTACAGGATATTTGGGCAAGAGATTTTTGTCCAATATACATTTCAAATGGAATAGTATGTAAGGCATTGTATAACCCAAGTTACTTTAATAAAAATCAAATCATCAAATTTGCTGACCCAGACAACCAAACAGGAATTGACCTCGCCGTTTTTTTGAATCTTAAAATAAATTATCTTTTGCAACCTGGAAAAAACAACCTGATTCTTGATGGCGGTAATTTTATTCATAACGGACAAGGCACGGCAATTGTGACTAATAGAGTGATAGCCGACAATGAAACACTTTCAATTGATGAAATACGAAAGATTTTCCAAAAACAACTCGGCATATCTAATCTCATATTTATTCCTGTTGAAGTTGGTGACGAAACTGGACATATTGACGGTATGGTAAGATTCATTAATGAAAATACTTTAATAGTAGCAGACATACCCTCTGAGTATATTAATGACCCCGAAAACATTTCAGAAATTGAATATAAAAATGACAAACAATTTCTTGATAATATTGCTGATACTTTGAGTAAAGTTTTTTCAGTAATCAGAATTGAAAACACTATTCCAAGAAATGAAGGTAAAGAAGGACTTGCAAGTGCTTTTGGAAATTATATAAACTTTTTGAGAATTGGTAGTACAATTTTTTTACCAAATTACGGCACAACTCAGGACAATAAAGCAACAGAAACATTAAAAAAGCATTTTCCAAATTTGACAGTTGTTCCAATTAAGAAAGACATTGATAAATTATCAAATTTTGGCGGTGTGTTAAACTGCATTTCGTGGACATATTATTAAGAATTCATAGAAAAAACGGTGCATAACAGGCATCTGCTTTCAGTGGCGCAACAGTTCATTTTGACAGGTTTGTGATTCTTTATTACATTTGTGCAGCCCGACAGGAAAGTGCATTTAAATCGCCACCGAAAAGCAGCCGCCGGGCCGTTACCGCCAAGCATAGAAAAAAATTGAACTCTTAAAAATTAACATATGACAGTAAAAGAAAAAATTAACGAGATTCTTAAAAAAATTAACGTGGGCGTAATTGAAAAAGAAGAAGTATTAGCATTAACACTTTTAAGTTCAATTGCAGGTGAAAGTATTTTCTTTTTAGGACCTCCGGGCGTTGCAAAGTCCTTAATTGCCAGAAAACTTAAGTATGTTTACAAAGACGGGACTTCATTTGAATATTTGATGAATCGTTTTAGTACCCCTGATGAAATATTTGGTCCTGTTTCAATATCGAAGTTGAAAGATCAAGACAAATACGAACGAATTGTAAATAATTATCTGCCAAGTGCAACAGTAGTTTTTTTGGATGAAATATGGAAAGCGGGACCTTCAATTCAAAACACACTATTGACAGTATTAAACGAAAAAAAATATCGTAATGGGGAGCAAGAGATTGATATTCCTCTTAAGTCCTTAGTTTCTGCGTCAAATGAGTTGCCTAATAAAGATCAGGGGCTCGAGGCACTATGGGACAGGTTTCTAATACGCTTGATAGTTGATGGAGTTAAGGAAAAGGAAAATTTCAACAGAATGATTTCTGAGTCTTTAAATTCATATAGTGACACGATAGAAGAAAAGTTCAAAATTACAGAAGAAGAGTATAAAAAATGGAGTAAGGCAATTGATGATATTGAAATACCTGAAAACGTTTTCAACGTAATTCACGTCATTAGAAATTATATTGACCAATACAACCAAAAAGCAGAAAACAAAGAAAATCAAATATACATCTCTGACAGAAGATGGCGTAAAATTGTAAGATTATTAAGAACTTCTGCATTTCTCAATGATAGGAAATCAGTTGATTTAATGGACTGTTTTATTATTAATCATTGCCTTTGGAATGAATCTGGGCAAATAAATGCAGCATCACAATTCGTTAAAGATGCTATACAAAAATTTGGGTACTCACTTAAATTCAATTTCAAAAGTTTGAAAGATGAATTAGATGAGTTTAAAACTGAAATTAAAGAAGAAACCAAGTTTGAAAAAGACACAAGGGTTGAAACCCTTGTAAATGCACGAAATGACTATTATGAGATTGTTGGTTTTGATAGTGAAAACAACTTAATAAGACAGATTGATTTCAACAGTTTAACTAATAGCAATCAATCTATTCGCCTCTACTATTATTATGAATATTACAGGGAGGTTCGACAAAATAGAACTTTCAACATAAGAAAAGGCAATTCCAAACATAGCATTTTTATCAACGATAAAGAGTATCAACTTAAAACAAACACCAAAGGGGAAAAGCGGCAGATTACAAAGAAGCCACACAAAAAGGTTGAAGAAGATTGGGACTCAAGAGTAAGCAAATATCTTGAAGTGACAAATAACTTTAAAGATCAACTCGAAGCATACAAGAAAAAAGATTTAAAACATTTACGGGCAAATCTATTTGCCAATCCTGAGCTTGCTAACATTGTTGAAAGTCATTTAGCGGATACATTAAAAGATATTGAAAAGATCGAAGTTGAAATAAGAAAAATTCAAAATGATTATAAAAAACTGAAAGACGAAGAAAAAATACTTAAAAAAGAAACCATAATTAAATTGAACGAATTGGAAGACACATTAGATGAACGGATTATAAACGAACTTAATGCTCATAGCATAACAGATTCAACTGCGTTTATCAACAAAGATTTGCAATGGTTCATAGATAATACTGAAATAGAAGAAGATACTTATAATGAAATAAAAGAAGCTATTGAAAACAGACTTAATGATGAATAATAAGTTTGACAAGTTTGAGCATTTCGGTTCAATTGCAGACGAAGCAACAAGAAAAAAGTTAGCTGAAACGATTTACCAGCAGTTACAAGATCAATCAGGAAAGGTCATTGGCATAGCCAATGTTGATACTGATAATTTTGGTACAGCTGTTGAACAAATTCTTTCTAACCCAACTATGAAAGAATTGTGCTCAAAAGACCCCGAACTTGCCGAAAAAATCACCCAAGATATTCTTGACTTCGTAAACAAGACTAAGAAACAATTAAACAAAACACAAAGCCCGTTTGAAAATGAAATTGAACTAGAAAAAGAATTTAAGCAAAGTAAAAAAACAGAGTTTAAAAAGAAGTGGGCGAAAGCCAAATCTTTCATTAAAGAAAACTACAACAACAAAGAACTGGATATTAGTTTCTATGAGAAAGAGTTTAACAGTAGTTTAAATGAAAATAACAAAAATGATAAGGATAAGCCTAGCTTTGAAAGTGTAAAAGAACATTTCAGTGAGAATTGGGACGAGTTACTTTTTAAGAAACAAACAAAATGGGAGCTTGACCAAATCGAAGAAGAAAGAAAAAAATTCTGTGGAGAATTATACAAGCGTATTGAAGAACTTAAAAAAATGCAAGAAGCCCTTGAGCCGTTTACAAATGAATTAGGTCGGCTTTGGGACATGAGCAAGGGTAACTGGCAAAGGGTAAACTTTGACATATTAAAGAAATATGCAGAACTTCTAAAAAAAGACAAAGCTATACAGGAACTTGCTGAAATGCTTGGAAGAATGAGACAAGCCGAAAAGGAATATGAAGAAGAATTATTTGCCAATATACAGCTTAAACCCGAATGGAAAGCTGAACACGCAAGTAAAGAAGACCTAATTGGTATTCAAGAAAGCGATGATTTAAGTAGCATGCTACCATCAGAAACCGCTTTTCTTGCAGACGAAACACTGCAAACAGTTTTCTTTAAAAAGTTTGCTGAAAAAAAACTGCAAACATTCGAGTATCAGTCCAAAATGCTTTCATACCGAGAAGAAGAATTTCAGGACAGACGACAAAAAGAAAAAGAAGACGAGAAAGGTCCTTTTATAATATGCGTTGATACTAGTGGTTCAATGCACGGAACACCTGAAACTGTTGCAAAAACTTTATCGTTAGCAATTCTTAAAATAGCAATCAAAGATAATAGGAAGTGTTATCTGATATCGTATTCTGATAGTTTCAAAACTATGGAACTTCACAATTTGAAAAACTCTTTAAATAATTTATTAGATTTTTTATCAATGAGCTTCCTTGGTGGTAATAACGAACCTCTTGCAATGAAAGAAGTTTTAAGAATATTACAAACTGAAAACTATAAAAAAGCTGATATTTTATGGGTGTCCGACTTTGTTACGATTCCGTTCGATAATTTAACATTATCTGAAATTGAAAAAGCAAAACAAAATAAAACAAAATTTCATAGTTTAACAATTGGACAGAGTGGCAATCCATCAATTATAGAACAATTTGATAACAACTGGGTATACAATGCCACAGATCCTAATAGAGTTTTATCACTTGTAAAAAACATAAACGAATTATAAACACTAATTTTTAGTATTATGGCAAAAATGAAAATTACACCACAGAAAAATCAGTCCAATATGCAAAACCCAAACAAGGGAACAAAAGGCACAAATAAACAGTATGACCAAAACCAAGGCAACAGAGGTAAACAACTTAATCCTAATCAGAAAAATAAATAATGCCAGGCGGTAACAGGCGGTTGCTGTCAGTGGCGGGGCAGTGCTTCGTATGACAGTGTCGTGGTTATTGAAACTTTTGTTCTTCGTAGAAAGTTTAGTGTTGAGCCACCGAACAGCACACCGCCAGAACGTTACCTGCAAGGGCAAAGGACATAGGTACAAACTTTAAAAAATATAAAATATGAGAAAATTTATTATAATTCTAATTGGTTTGTTGATAGTAAAAACTGGTATATCACAAGAGAATCAGACAATTTTTTCAATTACTAAAAATGCCGAATTTGCGACTGATGATATTTATCTAATTTACGATTTAAATGTCTTTGAATTTTATGATTTAGAAGATGAATATAATAGTGATTTAAAAAAAGAGGTTTATAAAAAAACGCCTGAATATCTCGAAAAACTTCAAGAGCTTAAGAATATGAAAGCTGAAATGCTAAAGACGACCTATTATGTAATTCAAGAAAATAGATTTGGGGATTATGATATTTCAAAAAAGGGTTTTAATGTTAGCATAATATTTGAAAAATACCCAAATGGTGGGCAAAAAACAATAAGAATTGACACAAAAGATATATATTTAAAAGCATTACCTTCGGTAAGAAAAACATTGACTGTAATGGGGGCCGCTGATATTAGAGAGAAATTATTCATCCCAATGAATGAGAATAATGCTTTAGAAATCGAAAATGATAATAATAATATTGCTATTTATTATTTTTTTACTCCAAATGGAAAAGAAACAATTTCATATCAGTTTATCTGTTCAGATGGTTATAGTTTTTGTAATAAAAAGGAGGCATTATTAAAAGCAGATAAGGTAAGGGTAATTGTAGCCCACAAAGCTACTGGAAAGATTTATTTTGACAAGACCTATAATTATCAAACGACGACAACAACACCAGTCAAAAAATGACATGAATAGATTATTATTTGTTTTAATTTTAACCATGAATATATCAAGTATAAACGCCCAATATCTTTTTCCTTTTGGGGAATTATTAAAAAATGTAGCACAAGTAGATACAACCCCCAAAAAAGTATTTATTCTCGGTGTTTATGCAAGTGCTGTTCACGCAAAGTGGCTTGACACAGATGGTCGTGTTTTAATAAAAGCTTTAGCGGTTGCGAGTGAACCATGTATTTTTTGGACAGGTGATTCTATAGAGGCGTTAAAAATCATTAATGAAATCAAAATCCCGCAAAGGATGGGTGATTTGGTGCCAGCAGAATGCACATACAACGGACCATCTGGAAGATGCTTAGATTCTAATTTTCTTTTTCCATTAAATTACAAAAGAGAAAATGCTTGGCTTTGTGATTTAGTTCCTCATTCTTGTCAGAACCCAAGTCAAAAATTAGCATTGGAAAGAGAATATGATAAATACGTGAAACTCGGGAAATTGCCAAGCTATAATATTCCAGAAGTACCAACAACCCTTGCATCAGAAGAAAGAATTAAAGAAATATTGATTGAACTTAAAAAATCACAAGCCGATACGATAATACTTTTGGGGGACCAACCAATTAAGTTTTTCCTATCAAGGTTTACTAATGAGTATAAAAAATTGTCTGACTTTGAGGAATATGGAAAACCAATTGATGTGCTTATTGACAATAAAACCTATACAGTTATTGCGTTAGCTCATCCTCGACAAGTTAGTAAATTAGGCAAGTCGAATCAGAAATGGTATGACTTACACCAAATTTGGATGAAAAATAAATTTAAATGAATGAGCCCCAGCAGGTAACAGGCGGTTGCTGTCAGTGGCGTGGCAGTGCTTCGTATGACAGTGACGTGCATGTTGAAAAAGTTGTTCCTCGTAGAAAGTTTTGTGATGAGCCACCGAACAGCACACCGCCAGAACGTTAGCTGCAAGTGAAAAGAACGAAACTGCAACATTGAAACCTGATTATAAAATTTGAAAAATAGGATAGAAAATATTAGTTCATTGATTGAAAGTTCGTGCAAGAAAAAAATAGTTTTTGCCCGCCCGCTTCTGCCCTTCGGGACAGTTTGGGAAGCCCACGCACATTGCACACATTTGCAAATCGCACAAGCTGACCCACAAACCAAAATTTGCAAAAGAGTGCAATTTTTGCCAACCCAAAAAAAGATACTGCTATATGTCTAAACACGGAACAATAAGGAGATACACTCTTGAAATTGAGAAAATAAGACGAGGACAATTTCCATCGTTCCAAGAAATTAAAGATTACCTTTTTGAACACGGTTTTGAAATTGGCGACAGAACAATTCAACGAGATATTGAACAAATCCGATTCGAATTCGGAATTGAAATAAAATACCACCGAGATAAAAACGGCTATTATATTGATTACGAAAACAGCTTAAACATTGAATCATTCTTTCGTTTTCTGGAAATAGTAAACACAGCAGAACTACTAACAGAAAGTTTACTTGAAAGTAAAGATTCCTTAAAACATATTTCTTTTGACACAGGTGGTGGATTGAAAGGAATTGAAAATCTTAAACCACTATTAAAGGCGATAAAAGACAATCGGAAAATATCATTTACCCATTTTAATTTTCATACAGAGAAATCAAGAAAGTACACGCTGAAACCATATTTGTTAAAAGAATACCAGAACCGTTGGTACGTTGTTGGAATTATTGGTGGATTTAATGAATTCAGAACATTTGGAATTGACAGGATTGAAAACCTTGAAATAAAAACGGAAATATTTAAGCCTGACAAAAAGCTGAATCCAATAGAAATGTTTAATAAAACCATTGGATTGGTTTATTCTGGAAATATTGCAGAGACAGTTGTTTTATCATTTACTACAACGCAAGGAAAATATGTAAAAACTTTACCTCTCCATTCAACGCAAAGTATTTTGATTGATGATGAACAAGAATGCAGAATTTCACTTAAAGTAGTTCCTAATTATGAATTAACTCAACAAATATTAAAACACGGAGAAACAGTAAAGGTTATTGAGCCGCAATGGTTGGTAGATGAAATTAAAGAGATTTTAAAAAGAAATTTGGAGAAATATTAGGAATGCGACTTGTTTTGACGGAGTGGAGATATATATTTGAAAAGAAAAAATTATGAGTAATAAAACTGCTTTTAAAACAATTAGAGAATTTCTTTTCCCAGAGAAATATAAGGAGTTCGTAATTCCAAATTATCAAAGGGGATATAAATGGGCAGTAAAAGATAAAAGTGATTCTGCTGTTGAAAAACTCTGTGATGATTTGGTGAATGCAAATAAGGAACAAGAGTATTTTTTGCAAGGTGTAACGGTTGCAGAGGAGAATGAGAAAGTTATTCTGATTGATGGGCAGCAACGAACAACAACATTGTTTTTAATACTTTGGTACTTAAAAAAATTGAATAATCTTAAATTGACTTATGACATAAGAGAGTCATCAAAAAACTTCATCAATGACCTTAAAAACAGGGACTTTGAATTATTTGAGGAAAGCAATGAAGACAGTCAGGATGTTCATTATTTTAAGCAAGCTGTTAAGCAGATAAATGAGAAATTAAAAGACAAAAACAAAGATGAGTTTACAAATTTCTTGTTAGATAAAGTAACGATACTATATATTGTCATCGACCTAGATAAAGCCACCAAAACCTTTACGATGATGAATGGCTCTAAAGCTACGATGCTTCAAGAAGAACTTGTCAAAGCTGAGATGCTGAGAAAAGTCTCTTTACCAGAGAGAGAAGAAAAGCAAGTATCGACATCTGTAGATGAAAACTTAGCAGAGCTGAAAGAAATTATTTCCATTGATTGGGAAACAAATGCATTGCGAAGCCGATATGCAAGAGAGTGGGACAAATGGCTTTATTGGTGGAACAGGAAAGCTGTACAGGACTTTTTTGTTTGTAAGAATCCTCTTGGTTATTTGCTGAAGTTTTACTTAAAAATAATGCTGGAACAAAAACATGAAAATGAGAATAAAAAAATATTCGATGTATTCAAAGATATACTTTCTAAGAATGGAAAAATAGAGAAGCAAAAGACCAAATTAGTTTTCAAAGAATTAAGAGATTTACAAAAATCATTTGAAGATATTTATAGAAACCCCAAGGTTCATAATTACCTAAAGTTGTCTCTAATATGCGCTGGCGACAATGATGACAAACTCAATATTGTTAAATACTTTATCGATAAAAAATCCAATATCGAGGCTCTTTTATATTATGCTAAATGGAGATTAGTTGGCGCGACTCATCTGGAAATATTAAATCCCGAAAAAAGTTCAAGTGAAACAACGAAAGAGGCGCGAGCTTTGGATGCATTAGAAAACCTTTCAAAACCCTTTGTGTACCTTGATGATGTAGCAAAGCCACTTGCATTTAAACAGTTATTAAGACTAAATATTGAAGAAGACAACAACTTTAAAAGAAAATTTGACTTTTATATATGGGACAATAAATCATTAGAGCATATTCATCCTAAATCAAAAGTTTATCATAAAGTTGAAATTACACAAGAAGATGGCTCCGTAAAACCTTTCTTTAAAAATGGCAATGATGAAGATTTAGGAGAAAATGAGCCAATTGGAATTGAATGGTTAAATCGTGATGAAATGGATGAAGAGTGTAGCGAGCATTGCATAGGCAATTTGGTGCTACTTTATGGTAATAATAATTCGACGTTTGGAGCAAAATCATTTACAGAAAAGAAAGATACCTATTTTAATATTGACCCCAATACACCATTTGAAAGTCGTCATCTTTTACACACCATTTCTGCTTTTGCCAAAACAAAATGGGATAAAGATGAAATAAAAGACGAACGTAAAAAGTTTATTCGGAGATTTGAATATGACTATGGTGTTAAATTAAGTCCAAAGAGCAATGACAATGAATAAGAAAACCCTTGAAAGCGGGAAAGAATATACACTTAGCAATATTTTCTCAGGGAAAAACAAAATATTAATTCCCGATTTGCAACGAGACTATTGCTGGGGAGATAAGGCTTGGGATAAAGACGTAGAAAAACATACTGAACTTGTTAGTGGTTTTGTCGATAATCTAATAGATATGTTTGAAAAAAGTCCTAATGACTATTTAACTTTAGGATTGATTTACGGTTATGAAAGTCCAAAAAACCATATCCAACTTTGCGATGGGCAACAGAGGATTACAACACTTTTCTTGTTACTTGGCATGTTAAATCGTCTTTCAGAAAATAAGTTTATCAAATTGCTAATTTCAGAAAAAGAACTGCATCACGACGACAAAGAACCCTATTTGCAATATTCAATTCGAGAAAGCACACTATACTTTCTAAGTGACTTGGTTTGCGAATTCTTCTTAAAAAAAGAAGTGAAAATTGAAGATATAAATAGTTCAAATTGGTATTTTTCCGAGTATGACCAAGACGCAAGCATTCAGAGTATGTTGGCCGCTATAAATACGATTCAGAAAAAATTATCAAAAGAAATAGATTATGAAGGCTTCGGCAATTTTATTGCTAATAACTTACAAATGCTATACTACGATATGGGAGACAGAACCAGAGGTGAAGAAACATTTGTAATTATTAACACAACAGGAGAGCCTCTTACGGCAACAGAAAATCTAAAACCAATATTGATAGGTAACGTTGAAAATATTGAAAAAAGAAAACAGTTTTCCGAAGAATGGGAAAACAGAGAAGAGTGGTTTTGGAGAAATCGAGATACAAAAGAGCAAACAGCTGATGAGTCTCTGAATGACTTTTTTGTTTGGTATTGGCAGATTCGTTTATTGCAAGAACAGCGGTGGATTGATAAAAAATCGTACGAACTAAATCCCAAAGAATTATTTACGAGAAAACCGGAAATTAATGCCGAAAACGAAGAAAATCCAGAAATAGGAAGATGGGAAGAAAGCATCATGCCAGAATCAATTCATGCATACTTTTGTTCTTTAAAAGAACTTGTGGAACAATGTCAAGATGAAAAAATCAAGAATGTGTTAAACACTATCAAGGATGGCGAAATAACATTGAATTGGTTTAGGGGATTGCCTAAAGAAAAGTCGCTTTATGTCGTACTTCCCTTGATTGCTTATTGTAAGAAATTTCAAAAACCTACACAGTTATATGAATTTGTCAGGAGAATCCGCAAAAATTATTTCGATAAGGAATGGAAAGATAGAACTAACAACTTTGTTGATTGGCGGCACATTGTACAAATTATTGAAATATCAGAGAAAGAGGTCGATGTCTTAAAATTTAAAACGCTTGAAAGTCAAGATAGATTTAAAACCATTTCAAATGTTAAATTAATAGAATGGTTCAACGCAGAAGAACAAAAGAAAATTGTGTTAAAAGAAAATAATAAGCAAAAGCTTGAAGAATGGGAAGACCACCCCAATTTTTTAGGGGATTTGAGTTTTTTGTTTTCGATAAAAGAAAATCCTACAATCATAGAATTGGAAAAGTACTATCAGAATTATATATCAACAGTAGATTTGGTGAGGAATAAAATCAATAACAATCCTAAACTTGTTAATTTATTTCGCTTGTTTTATCTATTTATTGGCTGTAATAATGTAGGGCATATGGATAGAGTTACCTGGGATGCAGAAGGTACTTTGTTTTCTACTTTCAACAGAAGTCATTTAAAAAACGATGAGTATAAATCATTAATAAAATCCGACAATGACAAACTTATCGATTTTCTAACAGAATACATTAAAGACAGAATTGAAGAATGGAAGTTGTTTGATATTGCAGAAGGCAATTTTACTGCTGATAAGGCTATAAAAGCATGGTTGACTCTAAAAGTTTTTAATGCTAACAAAGAAGGTGAGACTTTGGCCTTCTATGACGGCAATAAGACTGGCGTGGCTGTATATAAGAAATTCAACGATGATAGGAATAGGTTAATAAAAACAGAAGCCTTGTCTTTAGAAAATCTAATTTGTGGTTTTGGTGTAAAAGCAGGAGGCGGTGGCTCCTATATACATTATGCTGATAAGGAAAATTGGAATAATGCTAATATCATCGACACACCATTTAAGTCAATCGCTTATAATGAGAGAGATAGAACCCTCAAGCAAATTCAAGAGAATAAAGAAAAGATTGATGAAATAATTGAATATATTGACAGATGTCCAATTTCGTAGCCATAGATTTTGAAACCGCAATAAAGCATCACATTTGTGCAGTAGGTATTGTAACTGTAGTAAATGGTGAAATTATTGAAGAATACTTTTCTTTGATTAAACCGCCGAATAATGAATATAACTATTACTGTACGCAAGTTCACGGAATTACATCTTATGATACTGTAAATTCACCTTCCTTTGCAGAAATTTATCCTGAAATTAAAAAACGATTATACAACAAGATTATCGTTGCCCACAATGAATCATTTGACAGGAGTGTTTTGAAAAAATCAATGATTGATTATGGTTTGGATTATTCCGAATTGAAAATTTCTGAGTCTTGGGTATGTACAATGAAATATTGCAGGTCAATTAGCAAATATCCATCTGGCAAATTAAATGAGTGTTGCATAGTAGAAGGTATTGAACTAAACCATCATGAAGCCCTTTCCGATGCAAAAGCCTGTGCAGAACTGTTTTTAAGAATTCAAAATACTTCGTCATAGTTTGGCGAAGTGCCTAAGTACATTTGCTTCATAACTTTAAACATTTACTGATATGGAAGCAAATAATTTAGACTTAAAAGAAATATTTTTAAGCAAACAAGAGATTCTTGACAATGCAAAAAAAGTTTTAAAACAAGAGTTTATCGGGATTGACAAGATTATTGATGAAATCATTGATAATGTGAGTAGTTGGTTTTTTCTTCCAGATTTACAAGAAAAACCTGTCGTTGTAAATCTTTGGGGTCTTACAGGCGTTGGAAAGACATCTCTAGTAAACCGTTTGGTTGAGTTACTTGATTTTGAAGATTCGTTTTATCGGTTTGACTTGGGTGAAAAAGAAGGCAGCTTTTCGTTTAGGGATTCGTTGGATGAATTATGCGAAAATAATGACACTTCACCAGTCATAATTGCTTTAGATGAGATTCAGCATAGCAGAACCGTTTCAGGTCCATTTCGTCAGGAAGTTGATAATGACAAAAACAGAATGATATGGGAAATGATTGATTCTGGGAGAATTCAGTATGTTGAATGGAAAAGAGGATTATGGTCATTCGAAGATTTAATATACAAATTATTACATCTGCTTAAAGCGGGAGTTGAAGTTAAGAAAGGGATTGTTGTCAATAATATTGAATTGTACTGCAATGAAATGAGGGTTTCGGTTGGAGAAGGTGAAAGGGTACTTTTTGTACCTGATGACGAATATGAAACAATTATTGAATTTGCAGGTGAACAACTTGGCCTTCACTTGAAAAAAGATGTTGCTAAAATATTGTTGTCTTTCTCTGCTAATGATACCATATTGTTTTTAAATAAGGTTCTTAAAATTGGTAAAAGACCTTCAATCAAAAATTTCACTAAATCCTTGATTTTCGTCCTTGGCAACCTTGATGAAGCTTATACAATGAGTGATAATTTTAGTGCTGATATTGATGCAGACGAATTCAATAAATTATCCAAAAAAATAACCGTACCTAAAATCAAAAAAGCATTGCAAAATCGCTTCAGAAATGAACAAATTGCTAGATTGGGTAATATTCATATAATTTACCCCGCATTAGATAAGTTATCTTATCAAATTATAATCGAAAACGAACTTAAAAAGTATGCTCAGAATTTGACAAATACATTTAAGATAGGAGTTGTTTTTGATAACTCAATACATGACATTATTTACAATGAAGGTGTTTATCCAACTCAGGGTGTTCGACCAATTTTCACTTCTATTCATCAAGTCCTAAAAAGCAAAATCAGTTTCTTTTATTCAATTATATTTTTGAAAACATTGGATATTGACAGCTTGCATTTTTCAATAAGGAACAAGAAGCTGGCATGTGATTATCGTAAAAAACAGCAAAATGTTTATTCGTTAGAAACCGATATCACAACAACACTTGAAAATGTCCGTCAGACTATCAAAGATGATTTACAGGCTATTACAGCAGTTCATGAAAGTGGTCATACTGTGTTGTCAGTTGTTTTATTGAAAACTATACCAGATGTTGTATATTCAATTACGACTGATGCAGACAGTCAAGGATTCGTGTATTCAAGTTTTGCATGGAAATACATCTCAAGAAAGGAATTAATTCCAAGAGTTGCAATGATGTTAGGTGGTTATGTTGCAGAAGAATTGATTTTTGGGAAAGAAAACTTAACATCTGGGGCATCGAGTGACATTGAAAAAGCAACAGAGTTCTTATCTACTATGTATAAAAGTAACGGTATGGGACAAACTCCGATTAAATATAGCATTCCGATTAAGGAGGAAAACGATTCATATCACCAGTTTGGAGCCGTTGAAGAGGAAATTAAAAATGCTATTGAAGAAGCTAAGTTATTGGCAGAAAAAACATTGAAAAGTGAACAGAAACTATTACTTTCATTGTCTGATTTTTTAAGTGATAATCGAATGCTTCGAAAAAATGACATAAAACGATTTGTAGAGAAGGCTATTTCGAGCAATGTAGATTTTATTGAAGACGGTGATTACCTGTTTTACAGGGAACATTTAAAAAAGCAAATTAAGGTTTTTCAAGTTTCTAAACCATCAGAATTTCATTTTGAGAATGTTATTTCGCTTAATAAAAAATACAAAGATTAGCCAGCCCACACAGCCAAGCACAATTGCAATTCGCACGAGCCAACGCTTGACCAAAAATTGCAATAGAGCTTGTCTGTTTGCTACCTCTTTTTTGCCGACCCTAAAAACTATTTTTTTCGGAAACGATAGTGCTTCGATTGAGCTGATTAATGATTGTAAAATATTGATAATTAATTGATAATGAATAATCACCAGCAGCTAACACGCGGTATAGTTAATTGCCGGTACAGTGGGTATTCGAGCGGCATAGCTCGTATTAAAAGTAGTTGTAACTTGATAGGAAAGTGCTTCGAAATCGGCAACTAACCATACCGCCATCCGTTACAAGCAAGCCGAAAAAAAAGACAACGACACAATAAGAATGAAATTTTTGCAGCATAAAGACAAAGAAGAAAAATGAAAATGCCGACACACAAAACAGCACATTTGCAAATCGCACAAACC
>Ga0209099_1002484_pt1 | contig 16168 bp, 8 predicted proteins | sample AD_JPNHW2_MetaG_FD_184430 | JGI IMG/M metagenome (GOLD analysis project Ga0209099, IMG submission 184430) | Active sludge microbial communities of municipal wastewater-treating anaerobic digesters from Japan - AD_JPNHW2_MetaG (SPAdes) (version 2) | ecosystem: Engineered > Bioreactor > Anaerobic >... | reverse complement strand
CATTGCCGCCGGGTTCAGGCCAAAGGGAGCCAGTTGTCCGAGAAATGCTTTCATGACAGGGACTGAGATCGGTTCGGCGCCGTTAAAGATGATCCGCAGGGATGAAAAGTTCCAATCCGGATCAGACTTTCTGGAGAGGTACCGGTTGATCAGGAGCTGTCCGAAATTGGGACACGCGGTTATGGTACACCGAAAGCGGTGCAGTGAATCGAGCCAGAGGGATGGATTTTTCACAAAATCGACCGGGTCGACAAAGTACTGATTAACCCCGACAACGGAGGGTGTCAGATGAAATCCCACCAAACCCATGTCGTGGTAAAGGGGCATCCAGTTCACAGAAATATCGTCGGGTTCCAACCGGATTCCTTTCACGATGTCGCCGATATTGGCAAGGATATTCCTGTGCGAGAGCCTGACGCCTTTGGGTTCGCCGGTACTGCCCGAGGAGAATTGGATCAGGGCAAGATCTTCCGGGTTTCCCGGGTGGAACAGGGCCTTTTGCGGGTCGCCCGACAGTTCGGGGAATTCGATCTGTCGTTCGACAGGGATCCGGCTTACGGACCAACTGCCGGCATGGTAATGCGACCGGATCACATAAGGCCCGTTGAGGATTTGGAATACTTTTTCCGATTTTTCCGCTGCGGGATTGTATTCGGTGAAGGATACAGGTGGCTGGAGCAATGCGGGAATGATGCCACCCAGCAGGCAGGCCCACAAAACCGGGATGATCTCCTCCCCTTTTTCGAGCGAAAGGATCACCAGATCGCCTGCCCCGATGCCGCGTTGTTGCAAGGCATGAAGCAAACCTGCCGAGGTCTTTAGCAATTCCGGAAATGAAAAAAAGGTCTGCTCCTGCCCCGGACCAATAAACCCGATGCCGTGCCCGGGGTGCTTTTCAACAGTCGCTCTGATTTTGTCCGAAAGTGTGCCGAAAGTAATTTCCTTCATTTCTGCAATTCCAGTAAACCATTCATGATTTCCGGGCTTCGGTTTCTATCGCCGGCATCTGTAATGACAGCTATCAAATCTTCTCAGCCATCATCGTTATATTCCGCAAGAAAAGCAGATCAGATTCAGTCCAGGCGATACCGGTTGCCGGCCGGATTCCTCAGCTTCGGTTCAATGACGGGTTTGGTTTATTATCCTCATCCCGAGATCGTAATAATAATTTGCTTTTGCGTGGTCTCCCCGGATCTGATAGAGTGAATTGAGCTGAACACAAAGTTCGTAGGTGGGGTTGATGGAGGCAGCCTTTTCCCAATAACGGACTGCCGTGACGGTATCGGTTTTAAGCATATAATAATTTCCGATGTTCACATAGGGCATTTCCAGGTTGGGGTAGGTTTTCATGACTTCTTCATTCATTTTCACCGCCCGGTTGAAATCACCAAGGTCATTGTAAACATCGGCCAGTGCAAAGACTGCCTTCACTTCGCGGGGATTCATCCTCAGAATATGCTCATAACATTCAATGGCTTTCTGGTACTGTGTCTGGTAACGATAGGCCATCCCGAGATTGACCCAGGCAGGTTGCAAAGTGGAGTCGAGCGCGATTGCTTTTTTCAGAAAGTAAACCGCAGAGTCGTAATTTTTTCCAATGAACAGGTATACCGTCCCCAGATCATTGTTTGCCAGATAATTTTCAGGATAAAGCTCAAGGGCTTTCCGAAAATGGTGGGTGATATAAAAATATTTTAGTTGGTTCACCAGACCCTTACCCAGGAAGTTCGGGTCCTGGTATACGGTTCCCATGAGGTAGCCGGCATAGTCGAGGTTTGCTTTGGCTGAATTTTCGAGCGATTTGATATCATGCCGGTACAGGACGAAGGTATTTCGCCAGGTGCGGTTCCTGTTTATCGATAAAACGGTGCCGGGAATTATCAGCAAAACGATCACAAGCAGGATCTTGAGGCGGGCATCCATTTCGATGGTAAGCCTGCGCGGGTCCGTTTTAAATATCATGAAGATCAGATAAACCAGGGCAATGCTAAACGCGAGGGAAGCGTTGAAGGCAAAACGTTCGCCGACGATTCCTACGACCGGTTTCAGGAAGTTGGAATACATTGACAGGGCTATGAAATAATAGAAAATGGCGAAGGAGAGGATGTTTTTTTCACGGAATTTCCGGATGGCAAAGAAGAGAAGGGCCGCATGAATTGCGAGGGAGATCCATACCCAAAAATTTGCCAGATTGGTAACCGGGATCATATTATAACCATAGTAATAGAGGAGTGGCTGTGGATAAAACAGAAGTTTCAGATAGAACCAGAGGGTAATAAATCCTGTTCCCAGCCGCAGCCAAATGCTTTTTTCGAAGAAGAGGGGGTTCTCGATATAGTGGGTAGACCGCTGAAAGGGAGCGAGGAACATTTTCGGAACATATTGCGCCAAAAGAACGGCAAACAGAATTATGAGAAAAACCGGCATTAATTTCTTTACCGGCATTTTTGTAAAAAAATAGAGGGCCAGCGGATAGATCAGCAGGAAGGGCAGGATCGATGATTTACTGAGATAGCCGGCAATGAAAATCAGGAAGGCGTATAAAAGGTGAATGGTTTTCCGGGTATCGCTGTAGTTGAGGATAAACCACAGGGCGCCAATCCCGGCGGTGAAGGCCAGGAGTTCATCGCGGTTTTTGAGGCTGGCGACCACCTCTGTATGAACCGGATGGGCCATGAACACCAGGGTAATCAGAAAGGTAAAAAGGATGTTAAAATTTTGAAAGAGGCGGCGAAGAGTGAAAAAGACCAGGACGGAAGCCAGCCAGTAGATCAGGATGTTTACGGCGTGGCTGCGACCAGGTTTTTCTCCCCAGAGCTGGTATTCGATGGCGAAAGTCGCTTTGACCACAGGCCGGTAATCGGCAGAAGTTGCGCCAATATTGCCCTGCTGGATGTTATACCGGGTCGTGAAAATTTCGGGGATCGCACTAAATCCTTTTTTTACCAGTTCGTTATTGGTGACGTTATTATCGTCGATTGCGTAACCATTAAAGATCGTGTTGCCATAAAGCAACACCGCGAAGATAAAGAATGATAAAACAAAATACCCTTTGGCTTTACGCGAAAGTTGCGGGACTGCGGCGGGTTTACTGGCAGCCTGCTTTGTGGGTGCAATCTTTTTTCCCGGTCTCTTTTTATTTTGAGGATTCCTGGTTGGCTTCATCCGCAGACTCAAATTTTTGCAAATTTAGCAATTTCCGTGGCAAGCATGACGAAGTCATCCACCGAAAGTTGTTCGGCCCTTTGATCAAGCAGGTCCGGCCGCAGGGCAGATCCGGAGCTCAGGCTTTCACCCGGTACCCTGCCTATCGATTTTATCCATTCAGGATCCAGGTTTTTCAATGCATTACGGAGCGTTTTCCGTCGTTGATTGAATGCTGTTTTGACTACCCGCTTAAAAACCTGTTCATCACAGGAAAGCCTTACCGTCTTATTGCGGCGCAGCCGGATCACTGCCGATTTTACCTTTGGGGGCGGGACGAACACTGATTCGTTGACCCCGAAGAGGTGCTCAATGTCATAAAAAGCCTGCAGCAGGACGCTCAGGATTCCATACGTTTTGTTTCCCGGGGGGGCGGCAATCCTGTCGGCCACCTCTTTCTGGAACATCCCGATCACCTCAGGAATCCGGTCGCGGAATTCCAGCACCCGGAAAAGGATCTGCGATGAAATGTTATACGGGAAATTGCCAATGAGGGTAAAAGGGTCACTCCCCGTGAAAAGGGCGTTGAGGTCATACTTCAGAAAATCGGCTTCGACCAATCTGTTTCGGATTTCCGGGAAAGTATGTTCCAGGTACCTTACCGACTCCCCATCCACTTCAAGAAACCGGCATTCCACATCCTTCAGGCCGAGGAGGTACTTTGACAGTACGCCCATTCCCGGACCTACCTCCACCAGCGCCGGGATCGAAGGGTTGATCAGGGAGATAATTTTCCTGGCAATATTTTCATCGCGCAGGAAATGCTGGCCCAGGTGTTTTTTTGGTCTGACCATTTCAGGGGATGTTGTCGCCACGTAATTTCCTGAATTGCCGGCGCGCCTCGGGAACGAATATACTTGCCGGGTATTTATCGATAATTTCCCGATAGCAGTCCATGGCTTCCCCCGTGTTTTTCAGTTGATTCTGGTTGAGATCTCCGCGTTGCATCAAGGCCTCATCGGCAAGCACCCCTTCGGGATACAGGCTGAACAACAATTCCAGCAGGGTATCCGCTTCAGCGAATTTTCCCTGTTTGAGTTTAATGACAGCCTTTTTGTAAAAGACATATTGGAAAATCGGATGCTCCACAAAAGTTGTCAGGATGGAATCGAGCGATTGCAAGGCCAATCCGGGTTCGTTCCTGAAATCGAGGAGATCGGCCCGGGCATATTTTTCAAGGGCAACGGTACTGCTGTCGGGATCCAGGTTTTCACCGATAAGCAACGACAGAGCCAGGGCATCGTTGGCTATGAATTTGGAAGTGGCAGCTTTCAGAATGTCGGCCTGTGCCCTTGCCCACATAAATTCCCCGATATAAAAAGAGAGCTTGGTATTCTTGAATTTGGCCTCCTGACCCAGAACATCGTTTTTATAATCCTGGTAGACCTGTTGATACAGCAGGGTCGCTTCCCAAACTTCACCGGTAAAGAGGAAGATATCGGCCAGTTCCATTTTACAGTAAGCTTTGTCTTCATTTGAAATGCCTGCCATGAGTATGGCCCGGTTCAGGAGCGAAATAGCCGAATCGGTCCTGTGGTTGTAAAATCCTTCGAGGTGTGCAAAGTTACGTATCAGGGTAATGTTCTCAGGCGATTCACCCGAATCCTTCAATTCTTTGACCATGGAACCAGTCAGGTTCTCCAGCTCCTGTTTTTTCGGGGAAGGGCCGGATAAAATCTTCCGGTAACGGGTATTAATAAGTTCCCTCCGGCTGTAATTGTAGTATGGTGAAGATCCGCCTTTATCGATCAACGCCTGAAACGCCGACTCAGCCACGTCGAACTGCTGATTTGAAAGCGCCAGATTGGCTACCTGAACCAGTTTATCGCCGTTCTCTTTGAGGCGACGGTCCAATGCTTTTGCCTGGATCAGGGCCAGGTCGAAATCTTTTTGCTGGATCGAGTACCACCACAGCAACGCTGCGTATACCACTTTATCCGGATTCTTCTGCGCCCTGCTGAGGAGTACTTTACGGAGAATTTCATTTTTCTCGTTGTTGACATCAAAACTCAGCAATCCCTGGATGCGGTCCTGGATGGTGTTCAGGTATGTTTCGTTGAACTCAAGAAGGTTAAGATACTCCTCGGTTGCGCTTTTAAAATCGCCCATCCGTTCATACACACCGGCCAGTTCAAAACCGAAAGGATACGTGTTATTCATCAGTTGACGACCCTTCAGGTAGGTCTGGATGGCATATTCATTTTCTCCTTTCATCATGAAGGCATTGGCCAGGTCAAATATGCTTTGCTGGGACGGCGCCAGTTTTTTCAACGCCTCCTCATAGGTTTTACGGGCCTTGTCGGGATTGCCGCTCCGGTAAAGTATATACCCCAGATCAACCAGGTAGCGTGGGGAGTCAGGTTCGGCTTTAAGGCATTTATGGACAATTTTTTCCGCTTTCCCGTACTCCTGGTTTTCAACCAGCGCCATCACCAGGTACTGGTAAACGTAATAGGAGGGTCTGGAATCATAGATTCGTTCGAACAATTCGGCGGCTTTCACAAAATCACGGGACTGGTAGAACTGTATCGCCAGTTGTTCATCGGTCACATTGGGTTGGGCATCCTGTTGAAATGGAAGGACAGGCCTTGGGGGGAGGGTAACATCCTGGGAACGGACAACATGAGCCAGGCTGATCCAAAGCAGCAAGAGAAGATAAGAAGTTCCCGGACCTTTCATGAATGATTTTATCGAGAAGGATTTTCCTGACTGAGCAGGTTAATCGTGAACCAGGCGAGCATTTCCATGCCTGTTGCGATGGAATCCTCATCCACATCAAAGGTAGCGGTATGCAGGTTTGAGTTTATTCCCCGGCTCTGATTCCGGATACCGAGGCGGAAGAGGCAGGAAGGCACTTTCGCAGCATAATAGGCAAAATCTTCAGCGGTCATACGTTGTTCCAGGGTCTTTACTTTATCCGTTCCCAAATACTCCCGGGCAAGGATTTCGAGGTGCAGGGTAAGATCCGGATCGTTATAGAGGAAGGGATAGCCGGGAGCGATCCTGACATCGCAACTTCCTCCCATTCCCGACGCTATCGAGACGGCCATTTTCCGGATCCGTTCATGAACCTCCTTTCGCCAGGTTTCATTGTATGTTCTGACTGTCCCATCCAGCGTGACTTCGTCGGGTATAACATTGGTACGACCATTCCCCATGATTTTTCCGAAGGAGATCACAGTAGGCATTACCGGATCGGCATTACGACTCACGATCTGCTGAAGCGCAACAACGATGTGGGAAGCAATCAGGACGGGATCGATGACCTGGTTCGGAGTTGCTGAATGTCCTCCTTTTCCTTTCACGGTGATATAGATTTCGTCGGTCGAAGCCATGTATGGTCCCGGCTTCAATCCGATCTCCCCGGCATCCAGGTTATTGATCACGTGCTGACCGATCACAAATTCAGGCGCCGGATTTTCCAATACTCCGGCTTCGATCATAGCGATGGCGCCACCGGGGAAGGTCTCTTCAGAAGGCTGGAAAATCAGTTTCACGGTACCGGTAAACGCGGAGGTGAGACCGGCCAGGATCTTTGCGGCTCCCAGGAGGCAGGCCATGTGAACATCATGACCGCAGGCATGCATGACTCCCGGAATGGTAGAGGAATATTCCGTCAGGCTGATCTCTGTAACGGGCAGGGCATCCATGTCGGCCCGGAGGGCAATGCACCGTGCGGATGGGTTGCGGCCTTCAATGAATCCGACAACCCCGGTACCGGCTATCTCTTTCTGATACCTGATCCCGTACGCATCGAGTTTTTGGCATATAAATTCGGCGGTCTTTACTTCCAGGCACGACAGTTCCGGGTAGCGGTGCAAATGGCGCCGGATCCCAATGATTTCATCCTTTATGGAAGCAGCAGACTTACCGATTTTCAATTTCAGTGATTCATCCATGATCCTTGATAAAAAGCCTGTCAAAGATAGGAATTGTTTGGATGAGATATGAACAAATCGTTCAGGGAGTTTCGGGATTCTGCTGAAAAATAGCGCCATCAGCGATCATTACAGGATAATGACCCGGATCACTGAGGTCGTGTTTTCCGACACTATTTTTACGAAGTAACAACCCGACCGGAGCGTGCCAAGGTTCATTTCAAAACCATTGCCATTTCCGGCACAATACGTTTCAACTACCTTCATCAGGACTCCCTGTGTATTGAATATCTTTATATTCAGATTTCCGGTTATATCCGAGAGGGGCGCCACCGTGATCCGGTCATGTGCGGGATTTGGATAGATCCTGAAAGGATGGTCGGCTGTGGGCGATTCCAGGCCGGAACAATTATTCACGGAAATATAGGCCTTCTTAAACAATGTCCTTGTAATGGTTCCATCATCGACCGTAAGGCTTACATCATAGGTTCCCGGGAAGGGGTAGCGTACCACCGGACAGCTATCCTGGCTCGTTGCAGGGGATCCGCCCGGGAATTCCCAGATCCTTGACTGTATTCCATCGAAGGAATCGTCGGTAAAACGGATTTCACGGTCGTTACAGATGACTGTCTGATCCGCGTGAAAAAGTGTATGGGGGCCGCCGGTGCTGATTCCGAAGAAATCAAGGTATTTCTTCATCAGGTTTTTAAGGGTTGAACGATCGTTATTTCCTGAAATTGCGCCGAATTCCGTCAGGGTTCCGATGGTCTTATAATCCACGGCGTCATACGAAACTTCGAGGCACTTCGGGGGATCATCGGTATTCGCCAGGGTGGTTATCGCCGGCGGAATCGGGTTGAAGTGGTAAAAAGCGAATCCCAAATCCCCGATGTTTGTAAACGAAAGTGAATCGGTATAGGTATCGGCCACTCCGTTGATTTCAGGAAGAAAATAGATGGGGGAGCTTTCGGAGGAATACCTGAACCAGGGATGCAGGGGAGTATTGTTGAGGTTATGCCAGGTGTTGTATCCCTCCATGTATAAATTTCCATTCTTCATCAGATAGGGAACCAGGGTGCCCGCCTCATAAACGGTAAGGGTATGGGAAGTCTGGTAGGACCCAAGGATCAGGAAAATGCTTTGATACCGGTCGTAATCGAAGGGTATTTCACGGATGGTATCATACGGAACAGCCAGACTGTCGAGCGCATCGATCATGGCCATTTTCGAATCGGTCTTACGCGACAGATTGACAACAGCCACCGGGATCCGGCCGATGACCAGGTCATCCTCCCGCGACAGATTCAGGTCGGTTTGATCGGTAAGGTTCACCTTAATCTTTGATATATGGCCATAACTGGCGTTGCGTGATGCTTTTAACAGCACGCTGAAGTATTGACGGGTAGCGGGGTCCAACTGTTCCAGATGAATGGATGGCGGAGTGATGAAGCTGATCAGGGAATCGGGGCAGACGAGATCCAGGTCGGCATGGATACAGGAAAGCGTCCCCGTATTTTCCAGCGGAATCACCAGTTCTGCTACCTCGCCGGGTTCCAGCCGGTTGTCGGCGCCATCGCGGATACAAGGCTGACCGATTACCATTTCCATCGCGGCGACTTTTAACGTTATAGATTTCTCCCATTTTTCAGTACCCGAAATCGCGCTTATACGAAAGGTCGCCGGTTGCCCGTCGGGCTGTGGATGAAGCAATGTGAAGGCGAATGCCGAAGGCACAGTTACGGAATCGCCGGCATCAATCCGGTCGATGTGATACCCGGTCTCGGTGACCGCCGAAAGGGTATCGGATGAACTCAGGGTCAGGTCGAGGTTCAAAACCGGCGACGGTCCGCTGTTTTTGATCTCCAGTTTCAAGTTCGCCGGTTCCCCGTAATGATACCGGTCGATGTCGCCTGATTTCACATGGTGACCGATTGTCAGTCCCCCCGACAGCATCAGGGTAGTGGTGGCTGTAATCTTTCCGGCATCCTCCACGGTAATGGGAATATCGTTAATCTGCTGCAGATCCGGTTGGGTTATGGTCAGCAAACCGCCTGACGAGAGGGTCAACCCGTCGGGAAGTTTCAAGGGGCGGTAAGCATAGCTTTTTCCTGAAAGTTCATTTGCATCCCACCGGGTATGCAAATCAAACCGCCGGTCATCACCTCCGGATACGCCATAATAGGCGCTCAGAATGACATTCTGATTATCCATGGTACCGTAACAGAATTCAAAATGGCCGTCAGCGTACAATATCAGGGCAAAATCATCAACCGTCGTAGTGACATATCCTTCAACCGAGACTTTCCAGCGTATGACCGCGTGGCTGGAATCGGCAACGTACCAGATTCCGTCGTTTTTATTATCCTGGTAAGTAAAGTTCTGATTGAAGGCCGGTGCTATAAGCGGAAAGGTCCGCATCATATTCAGTTCCTCGGTTACGTAAAGTCCGGGCAGGAACAAGGGCTCAAATGTGACAAACCCGTAATGATTGATATACAGGGTGTCGTAACTTCTGCCGTAAAAAGGAAATGAAAAAGGAAGGGGCACCGTTTCAAAGGATCTGAATTCATAATGGTGGAGGACGGAGGTACCGGTGATGGCGGGCATGGGTTTACTGACGGCCTGTACCGACCAGGACAGGTCGCAATACCAATGGTACGGAACGGTTCCCCCGGCAGCCTGGAGTTGGACCTGGTAGGGCAACGGACCCGAAACCGGCGGCAATTCACGGGTAGTGATAGCCAGATGGGGTTTGTTCATCACAGCCACAACCGAAACCGCGGTCAGCCCGTTATCAGTGATGGGCGTTTCGACCGGGCCTGCCGGGTACGATGTGACCCCGTCGCGGTAATTGAGAAAGGTTACGTTGTTGATCTTACCGGTTCCGATATGTTCGGGGTCCCGCTCTTCGACCAGGATGAAGTAGCGGGCAATGGCTCCTTCCGGCACGAAGTTGAGGAGGGAGGTCACATCAAGTCCGATTTCAATGTTTTTATGTTCAGGAAGTGTATCAACACCCTGCATGTAATGATCGCCGCCCTGGAAGCTGAAAATAGGAAAATCGATCAGGTGTTCCGGTAGATTATGCAGGGTATCCAGGCTCACACCTGCACGGATCCGGATCCTTTTCCGCAGGTTATAAGTCAGATTGATTTTCGCGGTAAGGAGGGGTTTGTAAGCGGTGTCGGCATCCATGACAAATACGGTATTATTCCAGATACCCCCGTTTTCATAAGTCATTGCAAAGGAACGATACATCGCGTACACATAACCGACGTCGCACCACCAGGTTCCGTAAGAGTTAGCGATTTTAAAGGCTCCGAATTCCCAATCGCGGGCATCCACGATTCCATCTCCGGTAATGTCAAGATCGTTGGTATATTTTCCATCCTGGTTAATGTCGAAACGCACCGAATCGTTGTACCCGACGATGGTCATTCCGTGGGTCGGGTCTACATACCAGCCGGTCACTAAATGCTTCCCCTCCTCGGGTGTTCCCGGTGCAAATACCGGCATGTTGTACAAGGTGGCGCTGCTTGTCGAAAAGCACCCTACTCCCCCGGTCGCCGATCCATCGAGATGATCAAAAATGTAATTCTTGAGTGTGTTTATCCCCTCCGCACTGTTCACTTTAATACCGGAAACTGATTTGAGATGATTGAACATCCCCCGGTAATATTTTTCATACCCCGAAGGCCAGCCCAGCTCAGTCAACAAGGTGTCGAGCCCATAGTCGGGCGACGTCATATGACCCTGTTGCCGGATAACCTCGAAGCTTTGCAGGAATGAAACTCCCTCGTACTGTTCACCGCTGTTCATAAAATTCCAGGTGTAATGCGGTGGATAGCTGTTTTCCCAGTACCAGCCGTGTTGATCGCGCAAGCGGTTGATCTCGTAACCAAAAACATACGAAACGCCGCAATGCTGCTGGCAACTGTAAAACATATGCTGATCGCGTATACCCGGCCAGTAAATAAGCTGGGAATTATCAACGGCAACCGGCAGCGATCTGTTGCGGTACTTTTCGGGTAAAGTCAACACGGGGATTTTCATGGCGGTAATTGAATCGCGTCTCCTTGCTTCAGCGGGATATACCCAGTTGCTTTCGCGGTCGGTCACCACCTGTCCCGTGAGATTGCCCCCGAATGCGAGGAGCATCAGGAGTAGTAATAACTGAGCCGTGTTAAGGTTCCTGTCGAGGTTCATTTTAATATGGTTTCACATGGATGGGCCATGACGAATTAAGAAAAGTCCGTTTTCAGGATCCGATATCACCTGATGACACTAAGGTTTTTCCGGTAGATTATAAGACCGGCGCCGGTCTAAAATAGTTGCCTGAGTTCTGCAAAGGTATTGCGAAAAGAATGTATTTTTGAACATCGGTGAAATTCTCTTTTTAATTCGCACCCATGGACCGGTTTACGACAGCACATCACTCCACCACAGGCCTTCGGGCTAAAAATGAGGATGCCTTCCTGGTGAAGGAGCTGTGCGATCGTGGATTGTTTCTTGCAGTCGCCGACGGACTGGGGGGTCAACCGCATGGGGAAGTCGCAAGCAACGCGGCACTGGAAGCCATTCAGCAATATCTGACGCGGCTCCATCCCGACACCCTGAAAATTGAAAACCTCCGGAAGATCCTATCCGAATGTTTTGAGCTTGCACAGTACACCATCCGGAAGCGGGTCATGGACGATGATACCTTCCGGGGAATGGGAACCACGCTTTCAGCGGTCCTGATCTGTGAAGATTCCTATGTCATCGGGAACATCGGCGACAGCCGGGTTTATCTTATCGGACCCGATTACAGCCGGCAGATGACCATCGATCACACTTATATCGGTGAATTTGAGCAAAAATATCATGAACGCGTTTCCCTCGAATTCAGTCAGCGCTATGGCAACATTCTGACCCGGGTGGTTAACGGGCAGACCGACCGGCCCGATATTTTTCCTGTGGGTGAAGATTTGTTTACGCTTCACGAAGGTGAAACGCTGCTCTTGTGTACCGACGGGTTAATCCTTGATAAAAGTTCACGCGAACCGGAGTTTATGGCCGCCCAGGTAAGGATTTCAAAGAGCCTGACGGAGGCAGTCTCCAACCTGGTCAGGTATACGACTGAAAAAGGTTCCACCGATAATATCACAGTGATCCTCGCACGGCGTAACTTCACGGCTCCCGAGAAGCCGCCGGCCCCGGTAAAAAAAGCTCCTCCTGCAACAGATAATGTTCCACCTGTTCGGGTCCCAGACCTGAAGCCACCACTGGAAAAAAAAGGAATTCCGGATCCCAAGAACCGACCGCCCCTTTCGCCCCATATCCCCGGAGCCATCCCTCGTACCGGCCATTACCCGGCAGGTTCGCCGACGAAGTCAGAGCGGCCCATTCCTACCGGGATCCCCTATTTCTATTCCGGTTCTCCTGCTGTCCCCAAATCGCCGCCTGTAAAAAGTCCGCCTCCGCCGGATCCCCTGGCGCTCTATTACGGAAAAATCAAAGCATCGAAAGCGGAGGATCCCTCAAAGGATCAGTTAAAACAGTCGCCTCCGTTGCAGACTGTTGCAAACGTACCTCAAAAACCCACCCATTCTTTTCGTAACAAGACCCTGAACCTCATCGGGCTGGTTATCCTTGTTGCCCTTTCAGGATTGGCTATCCTAAGCATTTTCGATATCAGCCCGTTTAAAAAAGAGGAAATCCAGTCGGGGCAGCGCATACTTTACGACGGCAAACCCGTGGTCGCTACCGATGGTACAGCCACTGCTGACGGGAGAAGCCTCCTTTTTTCCCCTGAGAGTGTGAATGCATCAAGGGAAAAGTACCTGTTGGTCTTGTCCCACATTCTGACCCAGGGATTCAACTTCCAATACCTGAAGGCAGTTATTACCGATCTCAGGAATATCCGACCCTCCTACCTGACCGATATCCGGATCGTTTCATGGGCAGATCTGCAAAGGGAAAATCTAATTGAAAAGGGCACCCCTCCGCAGGTAGCGCTCGTTCAACCCGGACTTATTATCAGTGCAACCGACTCCAATAAATTTTTAACCCTCCGGTATGAACGCGATATGGAAGGTTCGACCGACAGCATCGACTACATATCGAAAAGCGCCGTACATTTCTTTTCCTCCGGGCTTGCTATTATTGCAGGGAAGTATTTTGATGCCGCGTTTCTGGTCCGGATGGTTGAAAAAAATGTGTTCTATGTTGTGACCTATGACCCTGAAGGAGCCGTAGTGGAAAATCCGCTTGGATTTAACCCGGAGATGGGGTCACTGGCACTGCTCAATCGCCCGGCACCATGCAGTAATTCACAACTGACACCCACGTTTGCCACCTACCGCAATCAACCCGTCATCGACATCACCTGTCCCCTGCCCGACGCCCGCGGATGCTTCCGGATCGGACTGCCCTGGTGAAAAAGGTTTCAACTTTCTCAGAGGGTATGAGTTAATGAGGGTATGAGTTAATGAGGAAATGAGGGAATAAATGGAAATATTACAGGCTCTCTTTTTTAAAAACTAAGTGGGTAGTTGGGGGGTTAATTTTATTTGTCATGGACAATCCACAGAAGATCTGAGGTTTTGTAACCACAGTCCTTTGCAATTTTCAGGTAGTTAATTTTAATATCGTCCGGTACACGCGTCTCCCGGGAAAGAATCCACAGTAACTTTAAACTTGCTCCGGCTACCAATGCGTACCGGTAATCCGGATCGATTGCAATTACATTATATCCTGAATAAAAAGGACCAAAAAATGAGACTTTAAGCATTCCAATATTATCATTGCCGACAAATTTTGCCTTCCCGTTTGCTTGTTTCCATTCTCCCTTTTTGGGGTTATATCCTCTGTTGATAACCTTAATGGTTCCATCCGGATTTAAGGAATATTCAGCAGTTGTATTATTCAAACCCCGTTCATACTTAAAATCCAGCCGGGCAATCTCGTACCATTTGCCAAGATACTTTTCTTTATTAAAAGGGCGGACAGCCGTCACACCATCGGGTATAGTAGAACAGGATAAAAATCCAATCATAAGGACACAGATATAAAGTAAAAGTAGGAAATTTCTTGTTGTTACCCTCAATTTTCCCATCATCGATGAAATTGTATAAAGGGATTAGATATTAGCGATTAGCGAATAGAAAAAGTCAATAATTTTCTCTTTACAATGGAATATTCCCGTGTTTCTTAGCCGGATTTGTTTTGCTTTTATTTTGCGTCAGTTCCAGCGCCTGGATCAGTTTGGCGCGGGTCTGGCGCGGATAGATAATCTCATCGATATAGCCCAGTTCAGCCGCTTTATAAGGGTTAGCAAAGGTATGCCGGTATTCCGAAACCGCTTCCGCGCGTTCTTGTTCGGCGAGTCTTCCTTTATGGATGATGTTGACGGCGCCTTCGGGTCCCATAACGGCAATTTCGGCCACGGGGTAAGCATAATTGACATCCCCTCCGATGTGTTTGCTCGACATCACATCATAGGCTCCGCCATAAGCTTTACGGGTGATCACGGTGATTTTGGGAACCGTCGCTTCTGAAAAAGCATAAAGCAGTTTTGCCCCGTGTTTGATGATCCCTCCGAATTCCTGCCGGGTCCCTGGCAAAAAGCCCGGAACATCAACGAACGTTACCAGCGGAATATTGAAGCAATCGCAGAATCTGACAAATCGTGCGGCTTTGACCGATGAATCAATATCAAGCACGCCGGCCAGAATGTCGGGTTGATTGGCTACCACACCGACCGGTTTACCTCCCAGCCGGGCGAAACCGGTGATGATGTTACGCGCGTAGTGCGGCATTACCTCGAAAAAGTTATGGTTATCAACCACCGTGGTGATGATCTCCTTCATGTTATAAGGCTTATTCGGATCGGCGGGGACTATGGTTTGCAGGTGTTCATCCTGTCGCATAACATCATCGGTGCAAGGGCTGGTCGGCGGATCTTCCATGTTGTTGGAAGGAAGAAAACTCATCAGTTCGCGGATCATCAGCACCACCTGTTCATCATTTTCCGCGGCAAAATGAGCCACCCCGCTTTTTGAATTGTGGGTCATGGCCCCGCCCAGCTCTTCCATGGTAACCTCTTCATGGGTGACTGTTTTAATCACTTCGGGGCCGGTTACGAACATGTAACCCGATTCCCTGACCATGAAGATGAAGTCGGTCATTGCCGGAGAGTAAACGGCGCCTCCGGCACAGGGACCCAGAATGGCGCTGATTTGCGGGATGACGCCTGAAGCCATCACATTCCGGTAAAAGATGTCGGCATATCCGGCCAGACTCTCCACGCCTTCCTGGATCCTGGCGCCGCCAGAGTCATTCAACCCGATCACCGGCGCCCCCATACGCATGGCCATATCCATAACCTTGACCACTTTATCGGCATTGGCACGGCTCATGGTTCCCCCGAAAACGGTGAAGTCCTGGGCAAAAACAAACACCAGTCTCCCGTCAATCTTTCCATAGCCCGTCACCATTCCGTCGCCCGGGATTTTGTTTTTTTCCATCCCGAAATCCGAACAACGATGGGTGACCAGTTTGTCCATTTCAACGAATGTACGGGCATCCAGCAGCGTCTGGATCCGCTCCCGGGCGGTCATTCGGCCCGCTTTGTGGATCTTTGCAATTTTCTCGGCTCCGCCTCCTGCTTCTGCGGCGCGATCTTTCTCTTCAAAAATTCTGTAATGTTCCTCCATTGAAATCGATTAGGGTAAAAAAGTTCAAGGTTCAAAGATCAAAGGGTTTCAGAGTTTCAGGGTTTCAGAGTTTCAGGGTTTCAGAGTTTCAGAGTTTCAGGGTTTCAGGGTTCAAATCAGGCATTAGGCAATAGGCAAAAGGCAATAGAGAAAAAAGCAATAATTTGAAATTTTCAAATTCTCAAATTTTCACATCAGCACATTAGTACATTCTCAAATCCTCAAATCGTTTTCTGTTTTCCGTTTTCCATTTCCCATTTTCCGTTTTCAATTGTCCATTGTCCATTGTCAATTATTTTTCGCTGGTTCGCTAATTTCTCCCAGCCTGATCATCAACTGGTGGGCATTTACGGTATCCCCTTCCCGGACCAGAATTTCCAGTACCGTTTT